>Ga0272441_10001844_pt1 | contig 44395 bp, 36 predicted proteins | sample SSMProp6N_FD_193582 | JGI IMG/M metagenome (GOLD analysis project Ga0272441, IMG submission 193582) | Marine sediment archaeal communities from Little Sippewissett salt marsh, Falmouth, MA, United States - SSM-Prop-6N | ecosystem: Environmental > Aquatic > Marine > Wetlands > Sediment ... | reverse complement strand
AGGAATGTTATAGGGAAATACTAAAAGTAATATTCCCTATCAAATGTAAGAAAAGAAAATTTTCCGGAATAGATTATCGATAGAACAACTGAGTAAAATAGAATTTACCGCTAGAGTCTTTTTTTACGCTTACGGCAGTATGCGTAAATTCACCTTCAATTGTTTTACGATGATTAGGACTTACAAGCCAATTCTCTAAAGCTGCGGCTGCATCCGGATAATCTTTGGCAACATTTTCGGCTACGTATTCAGCATTAACTTCACTGGAAATTCTGGAGGCTCTTGAACTAAAGTTGTCATGACTTAAACTGCCTTTGGCAATCATATAATCGGTATGAGTATTGGCATACTCATAGGCAACTTTACTATAAAGTAATGATGAATAACCCAAGCTGATTCTATGGTCATTCACTATACCTAAAAGTTCCTGTTCCACCAATACGGCATTTTCAGAACTCGGAATATTTGTATTTTCAATGGACTCAGTGTTACAAGATCCAGCCAACAATACAAATAAAACCGAGACAGCTATTGGCAATCTCATTTTCATATAGTGTTCTATTTGTAAGTAGGGTAAAGGAAGAGTGGGGTGTTCTCTGAGATCTTATTAAAAAGATCATCTTGGTAATATTAAAGAAATTATGAAAAAGGCGTATGAAAAACCCTTTTTTTTCGATGAACTGCACTTTTCATCAATTATCAGTCATTAAATACTTCAATTACGTTTCCAAAAACCAGAGCACCAATATCTCTGACGGGTTTATAAAGAATAGATTCTGCAACCGTATTATTTTCAATTAGATTAAATGACCAACTTGCACTTTCAAAAAAATACAAAAGCGTACCAAGGATAACAGCAGTTTTTAATACGCCAAATAAACCACCTGCAAGTTTATTGAGTAATCCAAGCATAGCAAAATCTGCAATTTTAGTAAGTATTTTTCCAGCCATATTCACCAGAATGACAATAGCCAGAAAAGTAATAATGAACGCCGTCAAATTAATATAATTTTCATCCCAGTCCATATTTTGAGAAAGGTAGCTCCCCGTTAAGTAAGAAAATTGAATTGCACCATAAAGCCCAATAATAACAGCGGCGAGCGAGGCGATTTCAACAAAGAGCCCATTTTTCAGCCCTTTATAAAGGCCATAAGCCAGCAATAAACCCAAAATAATATCCAGAAGATTCACGGAAATTCGTTTGCACAAATATAGAATTTTGATTTGTACCTTTGATTTTTTAAAAGAAGGGTTCAGGTTTAATTTTAAATTTTAAATCTTTTTTGATACTAAAAATGAGTAGAGATAGTCAATTAAAAGATAGGTGGGAAGAACTCATTAAGAAATTATCTGCCAGGTTTTCCGATGGAGATCCAATGGATTTAGATGGGATAATATACCTTATTGGCATCCAGGAGTTGGGTCAATATCACAGGGAGTATAAAAAGGACGAGAAAGTTAATCTGATGCATATTGCCATTTGCAGACTATTGGAACCCTATGGCTACTACGAGTTTGAGTTTTTTGATGAGGAAGGTTGGCCACATTATAGGGTCAAGGAGACACTTCCGCCTTTAAAAGCAGGAGAGCAATCTGTATTAATGAAAGAGGCAATAGTGAATTATTTTGTAGAACGAGCTTTTATTTTATAAACCGTCATGATAAAACCCTATTATGCCGTAATCTTTACCAGCACCAGGACTTCCGGGGATAAAGGATATGGCCTAATGGCCAAACAAATGGAAGAACTGGCCAAAAAGCAACCTGGTTATTTGGGATTTGATAGTGCAACAGGGGACCTTGGGATATCTGTAAGTTATTGGGAAAGCCTGGAATCTATTTCAGGATGGAAATCAAATCTTAAACACCTGGCTGCACAGGAACTTGGGAAAAAAGAATGGTATAAATGGTACAAAATAAGAATCTGCCTTGTTGAAAGGGAATATGAATTTACTGCCTCATCTTAAAACAAGCTATCATTTTTTTGTTCAATACTTCAACGGTAAATTAAAGATAACATTTGCTTAAAACCTTTGCATTTGTATTGGGTATATAAACCTTTACATTTGTAATAGGGCATAAATAATTAGATACCTTGAATTGCAAAACATGAAGGAGAACGTACCATTTTCAAACCTGGACCGGAATGAAATCATTCAAAACCTAACCAAAACCAAATTCGATCTTGTAATAATTGGAGGTGGAATTACAGGAGGGGGTATTGCCCTTGACGCAGCTGCAAGGGGACTAAAAGTGGCTCTGCTAGAAAAGGGGGATTTTGCATCAGGGACTAGTAGTAAATCTACTAAGTTAATTCATGGAGGCCTTCGATATCTTAAACAATTTGATTTTTGGTTAGTTAAAGAAGTAGGATCTGAACGGGCCATAGTACACAAACTCGCTCCGCACCTGGTACTTCCCGAAAAAATGTTACTTCCTTTAATTGATGGTGGGTCTTATGGAAAATGGCTTACATCTATTGGGTTAAAGGTCTATGATATTTTGGCCCAGGTATCAGGCGATGACAAGCGTAAAATGCTTGAAAAAAAAGAAGCATTAGAACTGGAGCCCTTATTGCCAAAGAAAAAATTAAAAGGGGCCGGTTATTATGCTGAATATCGCACAGACGACTCCAGGCTTACAATTGAAAATATAAAGACTAGTCTTTCATTTGGTGCGATTGCATTGAATTATGCAGAGGTCTTGGCCTTTGATTATACTGACAATATTATTTCAGGGTTACATTTTAAGGACCTTATGTCCGGTCATGAATTTACTATTAAATCAAAATATGTGATAAGTGCTGCCGGCCCATGGGTAGATGAATTGCGAAGTTTAAATAACTCAAAAAAGGGAAAACGCCTTCATCTGACAAAAGGAGTTCATTTGGTATTTCCGCATACAAAATTACCCGTAAAACAATCTGTTTATTTTGACGTTCCTGACGGACGGATGATTTTTGCAATCCCCCGGGGTAAAATAACCTATGTGGGTACAACAGATACTAACTATGATCAGGATAAAGACAATATTAAACTGGATTTAGCAGACGCCCTTTATTTAATTTCCGCCGTTAATAATATGTTTCCTAAAATTCAATTGGAATTGGACGATATTATCTCTTCCTGGGCTGGTTTGCGACCCTTAATCCATGAAGAGGGAAAATCTACCTCCGAATTATCCCGTAAGGATGAGATATTTATTTCAGATACTGGTCTAATAAGTATGGCTGGAGGCAAACTTACCGGGTATCGAAAGATGGCAGAAAGAGTTGTAAACCTGCTATCCAAAAAAATGGAAGAGGAAGAAGGAATTGAGCTGGCGGAATGTACAACGATACAGATCCCTCTATGTGGCAATGATTTCAAAAAATCCAAACACGTCAAAAAGTACATTTCAGAAATATTTCAGCGAATTGGAGCAGATGGTTTTACAGAATATGATGCCTGGTATCTGGTAACAACCTATGGCAAGCAAACCGAGGTTATTTTGGAGGATTATTCAATTCAGAAAGATAAAGATCCCTACATAAGAATGGCCAAAGCCGAACTTCATTACGGAATTAATTATGAGATGATAACTACTCCCATGGACTTTTTTATCCGCAGGACGGGTCGCTTATATTTCGATATTGAGAGCATACCATTTCTATTGAATCCGATTCTGGATGAATTCAAGTCAATTTTTAAATCGGATGACTCACAAATCCAGGCCTGGAAAGAAAAAATGCTGCAAGAAATACATGAGCATTCTGTTTTTTCTTTGGACAGGGGTTAATGCTATTTTTCCATTACTCCGGAACCTTTTTCTAATACTTCAGTCACTCCGGGTACTGGAATTGGATAAAAGCCATTCTCATCGGGTATTACGGGAGGCACAGTATCCCAACTATATGTTTCAGGCATTAGACTCCTTCCTTTGTTCAAGGCATCTTCAAAAGTGATTAACTGCCCTGAATAGGTGGCCATTCTCCCAAGAATTGCTGTCATAGTTGTTTTTGCAGCATGTTCCGCATCACTTATAACTCCTCCAGCTTTAATAGAAGCGAACAAGGCATCATGTTCTGTCTGATAAGGATTCGGATCATTATTCCCCTGATGTTCATAAATAGTACTGCCATCATAGCCGGTAATAATGCCTTTATTCTGTGAATCGGTGTAAATTTTCCCCTTAGTACCCATAAAACTTTCGGACACATTGTCTAAACAACCTTTTTGATGTCTGCACTGACTGGAAATTACCGCACCGGAGGGATAAATGAATTCCACAAAATGGTGGTCAAATATCTGGCCGAATTCTTTTCCTTTTCTCACTTCTCTGCCACCCATCCCCTGGGCATGTATGGGGAACTCCCCAATAAACCAATTAGCAACATCTATATTGTGAATGTGTTGTTCTACGATATGATCACCACATAACCAGTTAAAATAATACCAATTCCGCATTTGATATTCCATTTCTGTTTGGTTTTCCTGACGCTCTTTCACCCATACCCCGGAACTGTTCCAATACACCTGTCCTGAAACGATCTGACCAATTTTATCAGCTCTTATCTCTTCAAGGCATGCTAAATAATTCCTTTGATAATGTCGTTGCAGTCCAACCACAACATTCAGTCTTTTCATTTTAGCAATTTTGGCAGTTTCCAATACGCTTCGTATTCCCCGGGCATCCGTAGCTACTGGTTTCTCCATAAAAACATGCTTATTTTTACTTATTGCATACTCAAAATGAATAGGCCTGAAACCAGGTGTAGTAGTTAGTATTACCACATCTGCTTTATCAATAGCTGCTTTATAGGCATCAAAACCCTGGTGTTTATCTTCATCTTTAACCGCAATTTTATCTGTATCAATAAATTTTTTGGATAAAATTTCATAACAGTTATCCAATCGATCCTGAAATGCATCGGCCATCGCAACTAATTTTACATTTTCTTTGGTACTCAAGGCTTGCGCGGCGGCGCCGGTACCTCTGCCACCGCATCCAACCAGAGCAATTTTAATGGCATCGTCCCCAAGGACATGTGCTGAAGCTGCGACGTCTAAAGGAACAGCTAATATTCCGCCTGCTGCCAGAGCAGTGTTTTTGCAAAAATTTCTACGGGTAAGGGCTTGCTTTTTATTTTCCATTTTTAAAGTTTTTAATAATCATCAATTGCGGTAAGCCAATAAGCCTCAATTTCTTCCTTTGGAGGGGTTTCTTTCGGGCGAATAACTCTAAAGCCAATATTTGGGGCATTGGTAAACCACCAGCGGCTTTTGGGAATCTGAGGGTCAATTCTTTTCCATTCTGCTGAGGAGCCTATCCGGGCAGATGATCTGAGCTCTGTAGCGGAATCCATCCAGGAGCCCCCTCGAACAGATCTTGGATATAGTTTTGTAGGTTTCACCCATGGATTGTCTGTTGTTTTTCCTGATCTATTGGCATATGTATCAGCAGCGTATTGGTCCATGGTCCATTCAGCAACATTTCCGTGCATATCATAAAGGCCATACTTATTAGGTTGCTTAGCACCGACTTGCTGATATTTGCCTTCACTATTGTATTCGTACCAGGCATAAATATTTAACTCCAGGGGGTCATCACCAAAATAATAGGCGGAAGTACTACCCGCCCTGGCGGCATATTCCCATTCTGCTTCTGTAGGCAGTCTATAGAAATTCCCTGTTTTTGCGCTAAGCCATTTGCAAAATGTTATTGCTGCATATTGGGTGATATTTACAACGGGATATCCTTTTTTACCCATGCCGTGACTCATATCTACATATGGGGTTGTTGCGGAAGATATGGCATCAATATCTATAGAAACTTCAGTACCTAAATCTTTCAATCCAAAAGTATCGATTTGTCTCTCTAAAAAAAGCTCATATTGATCCCATGTTATTTCAAACACACTCATCCAGAAATCATTTACCAAAACCTTGTGCCGAGGTTTTTCATCTTCTTTATGGCTATTGCTTCCCATGAAAAATTCACCTCCTTTAATAGGGTTCATTTTAACAGTAATTTCACTTCCTGGAATTTCTTGCGAATAAGCAATGAAGGAATTTATTTTTTTTGTCATTTCCGGAGATTCAGAGCTTCCATCAGAAGTGAAAGCCATGGTTAAAAAAATGACAGATACCGCTATAAAAAGAATGATATATTTTAGATTCATTTCAAAATATTTAGAAATAACATGGCACCAAAATATTTCTAAAATATTCATTTAGAAGCTAATAAAAAAATTTCAGGCTCAATCTAATTTATCTGTAAGTGCTTTGAAAGTTATTTTGGCGCTCTTCTGGTTATAAAGTATATCATATACTGCATCAATAATTGGCGTCTTAACTTTCTTTTTAAATGTTGATTTTAATTTATAGGCACTTTCGGTTGCATAATAACCTTCCGCTATCATTTTCATTTCCATCATAGCACTTTTTACTCTATACCCTTTGCCAATCATATTTCCAAACATCCTGTTGCGGCTAAAAGTTGAATAACCTGTAACAAGTAAATCTCCTAAATAGGCAGAATTGTTAATATTCCGTTTCATCTTGTGAACCCTGAAAATATAACGCTTCATTTCGCGGATGGCATTGCTCATTAAAACAGCTTGGAAATTATCACCATATCCTAATCCGTGAGCTATACCTGCTGCTAACGCGTAAATATTTTTAAGCATTGCAGCATATTCGGTTCCTATGATATCATCAGAAATCTTGGTTTTAATATAATGGCTGTTCAGATGTTCAGAGAGCATCCTGGCCTTTGCAGTATCTGCGCAGGCTATTGTTAAATAGGACAGGCGCTCTAAAGCTACTTCCTCAGCATGACAGGGACCTGTAATCACCCCAATATTTTCAATTGGGATACCATATTTTTTATGAAAATGCTCACCAACAATTAAGCCTGTTTCCGGAACAATTCCTTTGATAGCTGAGAATATAATTTTATCCCTTAAAGGGATAGTAAGTTTTTTGAGTTCACTCTCTAAAAAAGCAGATGGAATTGCAAAAATCAACAGATTGGACATAGAAACCGCCTCGTCCATATTATTCGTAAGGACTAACTGTTTCAGTTGAAACTCAACAGAAGTAAGATAATTTGGGTTGTGTTTATTTGCTTTTATATACTCTAAAGCATCCTCATTGCGCATATACCAGATTACTTTATCCTGGTTTTCTGTGAGCATTTTTACAATGGCTGTTGCCCAGCTTCCACCACCCAGAACTGCAATTTTTAATTCTTTTTCCATCAAATTAAATTAGACCATCAAATGTAACTAAAAAAAGTAACGGCTTACTTAATTGATAATCATGAGTTTATAACAATTTGCATGTAAGTATATTTTAACAGAGACTATCAAACGTTCAATTTAGAAAACGATGAAATGCTCAAAACTTTAACACTGGTTTACCTGTTTCTGTACAATGAAAACTTTGGATTATGCGTTATTTAAGATAGTAGAGAATGGTATGCTAATGAAAAATTATTTTTGGTTGGTTATTTAGTTAGAAACCGCCCCGGATTAAAATTCAGGGCGGTTTTTTGTGTTATCAATAATTTTGGTTGCTACTAGTAAAGAAAAACTATTTAGGAGGTTAAGTATAAAAGTAAATTTCCAGAATTTGGGTACTGATTATAGTTGTCTTTTGAGGTATCTTTTTTTAAAATCAGAAGGATTTTCTGCAGTAATTTTTTTAAAAGCACGATTGAAATAGGAAAGACTTTCATAACCACAGTCGTAGCAAGTCTCACTGATATTTTTTCCTTTCAAAAGCAAACGCTTTGCCTGGCTTATGCGATATTGGTTTAAAAAAGAGGTAAAAGGACTACCCGTGGCACCCTTAAAATATCTGCAAAAAGCCTCTTTACTCAAATTGCAAAGCGCAGCCATTTCTTTAAGCTCTATTTTTCTTTGGTAGTTTTCATCTATAAAGGCATAAATGTTTTTTAAACGGTCCTGTTGTTTTTGACTGTATTTATTTATTACCGGATAATCATGCAACAATACATATTCTTTAGTGGCAGCTAAAATTGAGAAGATATGCAATACTTCCAGAAACTGTGTAAAAGGACTCAAAACATGAAGTTTTTTCAGCCTCGAACCAATAGTTACTTTGGTATTTCCCGTGAAGGCTATTCCATGCTGTGATTTTTCAAAAAGTTCAAATACATCTGATAGCTCCGGGATTTCAGTAAATATTTTGTTCTTGAATGCTGAACTAACATGCAAAACTTCTTTTTTGTACTCGGTCTGTATGCCATAATCAAAGTTTAGATGGGGTATGTTTGACCCTATTAACACCAGATCGCTATGTTCATATTGAGAGATATGGTCTCCTACATGCCTCGTTCCATTAGCACCTTCTATATACACCAGTTCATATTCCGGATGAAAATGCCAATAGAATAAATCATTCAACCTGGGATTGTGTAGTAATCGGAAGGAGCTTTTAGCATCCGGATTTATTTGTTCTAATTGAATTTTCAAATCAAAAATTTAACAAAGTTGTTATTATAGACAGTAATAATGACCAAAAATATCAATATAATTCAAATATTGATCAAAATCAAGGTGGAGATCAGCATTTGATCTATTTAGATTTGACTATCTTTTAATCACAATACTGAATTATTATGGAAAAAGCAGCATCCAAACTGGAAATGGCCAATAAGGCCCATAAGGATATTCCTGGAAACCCTTCAACAGCAACAAGTAGCAAAATAGAATTAAATGATCGGTCTAATAATGTTCCTTTAAGGGTTCTTAGCGAAAAGGACTGGGAATTTTGGAAGCATAATGGCTATATAGTAATTAAAAATGCGGTCCCTGTAACCCAGGCAAAGGCAACAGCAGATTTTTTGTGGGAATTTGATGAAAAGGACCCTAACGATAGTGAAACATGGTATGCTCCACCAAGGGCTGAAATGCAAATGAAAGAACTAACAGGAACAGGGATGGTTGAGGTTTACAATAACCAGCACCTATGGAATAACAGGCAAATGCAACGTGTGTATGATGCTTTTGTTGACGTTTGGGGTACCGAAAAATTATGGGTTACAATTGATAGGGCAAACCTTAACTTTCCTCAAAGGCCGGGATTTGAGAGGAAGGGATTTATTCACTGGGATTATGACCCTGAAACTAAACCGCAGAATGTGCAGGGAGTATTGGCACTTGCAGACCAAACAGATGAGAATATGGGAGGTTTTCAATGCATTCCATGGTTGTACCGGAATTATGATAGTTGGAAGCTTACACAACCAGAAGATCGGGATCACTTTCAACCAGACATTTCAGAATTAGAAGATAAAATTGTAAAAGTGAAATTAGAAACTGGTGATCTTCTAATTTTTAATAGTACACAGCCACATGGGATCAGACCTAATAAATCTGCGGATAAAGTAAGGATTGCCCAATACATTTCTATGATGCCTGCAGAGGAAGAAAATGAAGAACTAAGGCAATGGCGCATTAATTCCTGGAAAAACAGAATAGCTCCTGAAGGTTATGCATTTCCAGGTGATCCAAGAAATTGGGAGCAGGTAAAATACGATACTGCTAAATTATCTGAACTTGGAAAAAAATTATTAGGGCTGAATCACTGGTAATTTATGAAATCCATAATTCTTTTCAATTAAGGCTTTTAACAGTTAATAAGTCCTATTTTTGCCCCCTTAAAATACACAGGGTTTGAAGAAGTACTTAAATCTATTTGATTTTTCACAAAAAGTAAATTACAAAACTGAAGTCCTATCTGGATTAACTGTTGCGTTGGCTTTGGTTCCAGAGGCCATAGCATTCGCTCTTATAGCGGGCTTATCCCCATTAACTGGTTTATATGCAGCTTTTGTGATGGGGCTGGTTACTTCTATTCTGGGAGGTAGACCTGGAATGATTTCCGGAGCAACAGGGGCGGTAGCAGTGGTCATAGTTTCACTTGCCATGGATTACGGTGTGGAATACGTGTTTGCCGCGGTGATATTGGCCGGAATAATGCAGTTGGCAGCTGGATTTCTTCGTTTAGGCAAATTGATGCGCCTTGTGCCTCATCCTGTTATATTTGGATTTGTAAACGGTCTGGCTATCATTATTTTTATGTCGCAGTTAGACCAGTTCAAGTCGTCAGATGGCTCATGGTTATCTGGTAGCACCTTGTTTATTTTTTTAGGATTAGTTTTAATCACAATGCTGGTAATTTGGGGATTACCCAAACTAAGTAAAGCAGTTCCTGCATCCTTGATTGCTATCCTGGCTGTTTTTGGGCTCGTTCTTGCATTCGATATTGATACAAAAACAATTGGCGATATTGCATCTATTCAGGGAGGTTTTCCGCCCTTTCATATCCCGGAACTGCCTTTTACTTTAGAAACCCTGCAGATCATTTTTCCTTATGCAGCTATAGTTGCCGGGGTTGGGCTAATAGAGAGTTTATTGACCCTCAATATTATTGACGAAATTACAGAAACGCGCGGGCGCGGTAATAAAGAAGCAGTTGCCCAGGGAACAGCAAACATACTTTCCGGGCTCTTTTCCGGGATGGGTGGTTGTGCCATGATAGGCCAAAGTTTAATCAACACTTCCAATGGCGCAAGGGCTAGATTATCCGGTATTGTGGCTTCGGTGATGCTACTTGTCTTTATTATGTTTGGTGCTGATTTGATTGAAAAAGTGCCTATGGCTGCACTTACAGGATTAATGATTATGGTAGCGCTTGGAACTTTTGAGTGGGCCAGTTTACGTACTTTTAGAAGAATGCCGAAATCTGATGTCCTTGTAATGATATTAGTTACCCTGGTTACCGTTTTTCTTCATAATCTGGCGCTGGCTGTCTTGGTCGGTGTAATTATCTCAGCTCTTGTTTTTGCATGGGATAACGCTAAGAGGATACGCGCCAGAAAATCTATTGACGAGAATGGAATTAAGCACTATGAGATCTATGGGCCGCTATTTTTTGGATCCGTGACTTTGTTTAATGAAAAGTTCGATGTACTTGAGGACCCGGATGAGGTTATCATAGATTTTAAGGAAAGCAGGGTAGTAGATATGTCTGCCATTGAAGCGTTAAACAAAATAACGGAACGCTATCACAAAGTTGGGAAGAAGGTACATTTAAGGCATTTAAGTGAGGATTGCAGGCGCTTGCTAACAAATGCAGATGCCATAATTGATGTAAATGTCCTGGAGGACCCTACGTATAAACTGGCAATAGATAAGGTCTGACACTTACTGAATTGCGAATTTTACATTCACGGTACTTTCTATTTTTATTTTTTCAAATTCAATTTCAATGGGTTGATCTATATCTGTTTCTTTAGACATTTGTACCCTAACCATTCTTTCTGCCATCCTATTCTGGACCCCTGTGTTTAGATCAGATATAAAAAGAGCATGTCCAAGCTTTTGATCTAGAGGGATGAGCATTGCTTCTGCCTGGATTTTTGCTGCCCTTACAGCTCTTTGTCTTAGGTCAATTTTTAGTTTTTCAATTTTTGAATATTCGGTTTTTGTCAAACTTATATTTGAGACCCCAATGGTTTCAAGACCCTGTATTACGCTACCAGCCGTTACGGCGTCATACACTACTAATGAATATTCTTTATCTTTTTGGACATCGGCTTTCCTAAGAAAATACTTTTTAAAATTACTCCCCAAATCAGAAAGGGTAAGTTGCTTATCGATATCAATACCTAGTGTTTTCAGTTTGTCGGCCATTTTATTTTCTAATTTTTCAACCGAAGTTTTTCCTTTGGTGTCTGCTTCTGTAATTAGGATTGACAAATAAATACGGTCTGGTATGACTAAGGTATCTACCCTAGCAGTGGTTTCTAAATACGGTTGATCAATAAAGTTTTTACTTTGCCCGTAACTTGTGAGACTTGTTATTAAAAGCATTGTAATCAAAAATCTAATAGCCATTTTTTGTCGAATTAAATATTTCATATTTCCAATTTGTCTGTACGAAACTAAATCTTTCTTATTGCTTTTGAAAGATATAATGAGGGAAGTCCTTACCTCTGTGAGTGTTCATTACCTATAGGAAAGTAAATACCACTCCATTGATTTAATTCTTCAAAAGGGAAAAGTGCTGAACTCATCAATTTAATAACCGAGAACAGCACTTAAAAAAATTCTTAATTCGCTTTTAAAGGGTACGTAAGTACTCTGCAACAGCCCGCGCATCTTCTTCACTTAGATTTTGATTGAGCATAATGGCATTGTTGTATTCCTTTAATAAGGCTTGAGCAATAGGGTCTTCTTTAAGCATAACATCCGGGTTTAGGATCATATTCATCACCCATTCCGGACTTCTGCGGTCATAAACACCTGCTAAAGCAGGTCCTATCATACGTTGGTTAGCCATATGGCAAGCTACACAAATAGTGCTGTATTTTGCTTCACCTGCGGCAGCTAATTCGGAATCTATTTCTGCTGCAAATTCTACAGAGGTTATAGGTCCAACCCCTTTGTTATTCAAATCAACCGGAACAGTTTCAGATTTAGTTTCTACTTTCACCTCCTTTTTGGCACGGTTCATTTCAAAACCCCCTTCTTTTTTCTCTTCTTTTTTTTCGCCGCAGCTCACTAGCAGGGCGCAAATTCCAATTATGGCAAATATTTTTCGCATGTTGTTTAGATTAGAGGCACTAATATATGAAATAGGACGGATCAAAAGAATTCCTTTATAAATTTTAAACCAATTTTTTCAGAATAAGATATGTTTTGCGGTCCAAAGAATCCAACATGTCCACCATGTTTCGGCATATCTAGAAAAAGAAGTGGGTTATTCTTTGCCTCTTCTATCGGATAGCAATCCCGACCTAAAAATGAGTCGTCCAGGGCATTGATAATCAAGGTTGGAATTTTTATCCAGGGTAAAAACTGAAGACTGCTGCACTGTGCATAATAATCCAAAGCATCTTTGAACCCATGAGCCTTACTGGTATAGATATCATCAAAATCTTTTAGGTTCCTTATGTTGTTTATTTCTTCCACGGATATTAAATCTGGGAATTTCTGCCGTTTTAAATACAATTTCTCCACCAGATGTTTTTTAAATCTTTTGGCGTAAAGTGTATTTTTAAATTTTAGCAATTGAATGAGGGAATCGTGCAAACTGCATGGAACGGATACTGTAACAGCCCCTTTTATTTGATTTGGTACAGGCCCTTCTCCAAGATATTTTAGTGCCAGATTTCCTCCAAGGCTGAATCCTTTGATATAAATACTACTATATTTCCGTGTAGAAAGGATATGTTGTATTACGGCTTTGAGATCTTCTGTGGCTCCGGAATGATAGGATCTGAATAGACGGTTGGTTTCTCCGCTGCATCCTCTGAAATTAACTGCACAACTATCTACTCCATTAGTATTAAAATGCTTTGCGCTTCCTGTTATGTAGGGGCGTTGCCCATGTCCTTCAAGCCCATGTAAAAGGATAACCACAACATTACTGGGCGTAGCGGAAAAGCTCCAGTCAAGGTCTATAAAGTCTCCATCCTTAAGTTCCAGACGCTCCCTTTGCTGGTTAAAGTTAGAAACCTTTCTAATCAAGCCGGAATAAATAGTAGAGATATGACCACTTTTAAACGGGAGAGGAGGATTGTAATTAGATTCAATCAGAGGCATATCTCAGAATTACTACAAGCCAATGTTTCTTTTAACATACAAATTTGCTAATTACTTAAGTATCATTTTGGATAAATTTCCAATGAGGCAATTTGTTCTTCAATCGCTGCTTTAAATTCAGATTTAAGATTTTTTACAAGCTCTGCAACACTAAGCACATTTTCTACGGTAGCTACTCCCTGGCCTGCAGACCAAATGGTCTTCCAGGCTTTTGCCTCCGTATCTAATTCCTTTCCAAAGTCAATTTTAACATCCTTTTTTAAATCTTCTTCTGTTATTCCTGCTGCAGTAAGACTGGCTCCAAGAAAATTAGCGTGCACTCCCGATATGGCGGCGGTGTACCTTATATCACTGGCCCCTGCCTTTATGATCATCTGCCGGTATTCCTCAGGCGCTTTACTTTCAAGAGTGTTAATAAATCGAGTACCCATATAAGCCAAATCTGCGCCCATTTGTAAAGCAGATGCAATATCCCTGCCGGTACTTATACAACCAGAAAGGATAATGGTCTTATGGTAAAACTTTTTAATCTCTGCCACAAGGGTCATCGGATTAATCGTGCCTGCATGACCCCCTGCCCCCGCAGCAACTAATATTAGTCCATCTACCCCGGCTGCTGCTGCCTTTTCTGCATGCCTTTTTTTAATTATATCATGAAAAACCAGCCCGCCGTAACTGTGTACGGCATCAACTACCTGCGATACTGCGCCCAAAGAGGTAATAATGATAGGAACTTTATGTTTAATGCATAATTTCAGATCTGCTTCCAATCTTGGATTTGTAGGATGAACAATAAGATTTACACCAAATGGTGCTGCTTTAGCTCCTGTTTTTTCTTCAAAAGAGTCTAATTCGGATTTTATTTGAATTAGCCATTCTTCAAATCCTTCACTTGTCCGTTGGTTAAGGGCAGGAAAAGTTCCTATAATTCCATTTTTGCAACATTCAATGACCAATTGAGGACCAGAGATGAGAAACATGGGCGCTGCGATGACAGGTAAAGAAAGCTCTTGGATAAATGCGGGTTTCTTAGACATAGTTTAATTTTGTGATTTTAAAAATAGGTATAAATTCTTAGTCAACGCAAGCCCGGGGATATCAAACCATTTATTTTTAAGACTCTTATGCATCCATTGTAAAGCAATATATTTTTATTTCTAATGGATTGTGAAATTCTTAGGAGTCATTTGAATGTTAAAAAGCATTTTGTATAATCTGCTCATCATAATATTATGCCTCTGAGTTATGGTCATTCCTGATTAAAAAAGTTTAAAGAATTAAAGAAAAAATAAGCTCGGTATGAATATCCCATAAATACAAAGGATACAACTACTTAATTGGTGATTTTCCCTGGCTTTGGTTTTTTACTTACAAGATAAACTCCTAACAAAACCAAACATGCGGCAGCTATTTTAACGGTGGTGAGTTTGTCTCTGCCACTTAATACCGCAAAAAGAATCCCAATGACTGGTTGAACATATACGAAGGCACTTACTGTGGATGCTTTTAGTTGAGTTAAGGCAAATACATTAAATAAATAAGCGCAAAAAGTAGTCCCTATTACTACAAATGCCATTTTCCATATTGCTTCGAACGGCAGGGATGACCAGGAAACTTCTAAAAATTCAGGAAGGGCAATTGGTAAATTATAAAAGATGCCAATCAGGAACATCCACTTTAAAAGTGTAATGGGATGGTATTTTTCAAGCAACTTTTTTACAAGAATGAGATATAGCCCAAAAAATAAAGAATTCAGCAAAAAGAGGGAATTGCCTAAAGGAATATTTGATGCGTCTTGTCTAATTTCATTACCATAAAGAACAAGAAAAAGGGCTCCTGTAAGACCAATCACTATACCGACTATTTTTAGCGCTCTAATTTTTTCTTTAATTAAAAAAAAAGATAAAATCACCACTATGATCGGGGTGGTAGTTACAAGAACAGCACTGTTTATAGGAGTGGATAAATCCAAACCTTTAAAAAATGCCAGCATATTAATCGCCATGCCAAAGAGTGAACACAACATTATACGACCCCAGTCCTTCCGTTCAATTTTTTCTTTTGGCCCCAAAAAGGAAATACTCCAAAACAAAATGGAGGCTCCTAATACCCTAAGCATTATAAAACCGAAAGGCGTAATATACGTAGGCATCACCCCTTTGGCAATAGTATGGTTTAATCCATAAATTGTTGTGGCGCCCAGGGCGGCTAATATGGCGAGAGTTCGCTTGCTCAAGTATGTATAGTTTCTTTGGCAGCAGCAACAACCTTTTTGCTATTCCCAATAAATATTTGATTGTTAACCAAAATAACAGGTCTTTTTAAGAAGGTGTAATGTTCCAATATCAATGCCTCATAGTCCTTATCTTCAAGTTGCTTGTCTTTTAATTGGCGTTCACTAAATAGGCGTGCCCTTTTGCTAAATAAGGCTTCATAACTACCTGCTAAATTTCGCATTTCTTTCAATTGCTGAGGAGTAATTGGATCTGATTTAATATCCTGAAGCTCAATATCGCCAAGAGGTTTTAGTTCATTTAAAATACGCTTGCAGGTATCACAACTGCTTAAGTAATAAATTTTCTTCATGACTATTTTTTATCGAATTCAAAATTATAACAACTACTGCTAATTATTTTTAAATGAATATGCTATTTTTATTATTTGATAACACCTTGTTACTAATCGTAAAATAAGCACGCATTGGAAAAAATATTTGACATCACAATTAAAAACAGGAAGATACTATACAAAATATTAAAACGAACTCCTCCTGAACTTCTATTTGAAATTCCGGAAGGCTATCGCAATAATATTTGGTGGAATATAGCTCATGTAGTTGCGACCCAACAAATACTTATGTACAAATTAAGTAATCTCCCTCCGCGCATCGATGATTCTCTAATTCAAAAATTCAGAAAAGGCACTTTGCCGGATACAAATCCCACAGATGAAGAGATAGACCATATTGCCGCTTTTTTGCTTTCTACGGCAGAATGGGCACAGGAGGACTATGAAAATGGCGTATTCAAGGAGTACAATGAATATAAGACCAGTACCAAAGTCACATTGCGTAATATTGAAGACGCTTTGGCGTTTAACCTATATCATGAAGGCTTACACCTAGGAGTAATACTTTCTTTGGAAAAAATCCTCTTAAAAGAAGAGGCGTTCTAGGTTTTGATGTTCCCGGATAAAAATTTTCGGATATCCTTGTATGGAAGTGTCAGTTCTATAGGGCCATCGGCATAAGAAGCCACTTCATATTGATTGTACAATAGTTTGATCCCTTTCTCAGTAAAACCAATATTTTCAGGTAAATAAAAATGATCTTTCTCAAACATAAAGCCTGTACTGTTGATAGGCTTATTTACCGGGATATTGTGTTGTAATCTAAATTGGGTTTCCGCATACTGCTCAAACCCTTCCTTATCTTTAAATAACTCCCAGTCATCCATTTCCTTGCCTCTTTTTTTGCTAAAGTTTAAAAAACTTGTTGAACCATAACCATGAGCTCCACCGGTAAACAAATAAGACTGTAGTTCAATAGTTAGGAGTTCATTATCTTCATAGGTAACCATTCCATTAATTTTTGCCTGCCATCCAATAGTTTCATCAGGATAGATCTTTTTTAATTCAAAATATCCATTTGTAAATGACTCAATGGCCTCCTGAATGGTTTCGGCATTAATTTCATCATCAAAAGTTAATTTGGAAATAACTTCTTCCTGCAAAGCGCGATTTATAGATTTGGCCAGTTTGTTATTACCCAATGCATTTGGCACTTCAATGGAAACTTCCGGACACTCCTCACATTTAGTATTTGCCAGAGTTAACGCTTCAAATGTAATATTCCCGCTGTCCTGACAGCTAACAATTAGGGCTAGAAAAAAAAGGTAGGTTACATTGCGCTTCATTGAGTTGAATTTGGATCTATTGCAAAACTAAGGATTCATTGGTTTCTCCAAAAGATAACAATACATTTGTGAACATAAATTTATAATATGAGTGAAAAAGAATTGAGATTTAACAGCAAAGTAATACATGGCGGACAAAAGCCAGACAAGGCTTATGGTGCTGTAATGCCCCCTATTTATCAGACATCCACTTATGCTCAAACCAGCCCCGGCGAGCATCAGGGCTATGAATATTCCCGTAGTGCCAACCCAACAAGAACTGCTTTGGAAAATGCACTTGCCAGTATTGAAAATGGAAATTTCGGATTGGCATTCGCCAGTGGATTAGCAGCTATGGATGCAGTTATTAAACTACTGGGGCCAGGAGATGAAGTGATTTCAACTAATGATCTTTACGGCGGAAGCTATCGTCTTTTCCGACAGATCTTTGAAAAGTATGGAATCAAATTTCACTTCATAGGTATGCAGGAAGTATCTAAGATTGCTGCATTAATAAATTCAAATACAAAACTGATTTGGGTTGAGACTCCAACAAATCCAATGATGAATGTTATTGACCTTAAGGCTGTTTCTGAATTAGCTAAAAGTAATAAGTTGCTTATGGCAGTAGATAACACTTTCGCAACACCGTATTTGCAGCAACCGCTGGAATTGGGGGCCGACATAGTTATGCATTCTGCTACTAAGTATCTTGGCGGGCATAGCGACGTGGTAGTGGGAGCCTTAGTTGTGAAGGATGCTGCATTGGCGGAGAAATTATATTTCATTCAGAATGCCAGTGGTGCCATTTGTGGTCCTATGGATAGTTTTTTAGTGCTTCGAGGAATTAAAACATTGCATGTAAGAATGCAGCGGCATTGTGAAAATGGGAAACAGATTGCCGAATTCTTGCTTGAACATCCTAAAATTGAAAAAGTATATTGGCCTGGCCTTAAAGATCATCCCAATCATGAAATTGCCACAAAACAAATGAAAGCATATGGCGGAATGATATCTTTTGTACCCAAAGGGAGCAGTTTAAAGGATGCTATTTCCATAGTCGAAAAGCTAAAGGTTTTCACACTTGCAGAATCGTTAGGCGGGGTGGAGAGTTTAGCGGGTCACCCGGCAAGTATGACCCATGCCAGTATTCCTAAAAAAGAACGTGAAAAAAGCGGAGTTGTTGATTCACTTATTCGACTTAGTGTTGGAATTGAAGATGTTCAGGATCTTATTTCTGATCTGGAACAGGCTATCGGATAAATTTTATCATATTTTAAAAAAAAGCTGCTTTAAATTACAGAAAAGATATAATTTTGCGCGTGAATTATTAATTCAATAAAAATTTTAGCTAATCAATTTTAATATGAACACAACTATCGAAGCATTTATGGAAGAGGTTAGGACCCGAAATGGTCATGAACCGGAGTTCATTCAAGCTGTACAGGAAGTAGCCGACACAGTAATTCCTTACATCATCCAACATGAAATCTATTACGGTAAAAACATCTTGTTAAGAATGGTCGAACCGGAGCGTTTGATTTCCTTTAGAGTTTCTTGGGTAGATGATGAAGGGGAGATACATGTAAACCGAGGATATCGTATTCAAATGAATTCGGCAATTGGTCCTTATAAAGGAGGACTTCGTTTTCACCCATCGGTTAATGCAAGTATTCTTAAATTTCTGGCTTTTGAACAGGTATTCAAAAATAGTTTAACTACTCTTCCAATGGGAGGAGGAAAGGGAGGTTCGGATTTGGACCCTAAAGGAAAATCTGACGATGAAGTTATGAGGTTTTGCCATGCTTTTATGGCGGAATTATGCAGGCATATAGGACCGAACACGGATGTTCCGGCGGGAGATATTGGAGTAGGAGCAAGGGAAATTGGTTTCCTGTTTGGTATGTATAAGAAGATCAGAAATGAGTTTACCGGAGTGCTTACAGGCAAGGGATTATCATGGGGTGGATCAAAAATTCGCCCTGAGGCAACCGGATATGGTACCGTATATTTTGCTCAAAGTATGTTAAAGACAAAGAATGAGGAAATTAAAGGAAAAACGGTTGTTGTTTCAGGATCTGGAAATGTTGCTCAATACGCGGCTGAAAAGATTTTACAACTGGGCGGAAAAGTTTTAACATTATCTGATTCGGGTGGATATATTTATGATAAGGATGGGATTGATTATGAAAAATTAGCTTTCATTATGGATCTCAAAAATAATAAACGCGGTAGAATATCTGAATATGTGAAAAAATATAAATCGGCAACTTATCATGAAGGCAAACGCCCTTGGTCAGTTAAATGTGATATTGCCCTGCCATGTGCAACTCAAAATGAATTGGACGGTAATGATGCTAAAGATTTAATTGCTAACGGTTGTATTTGTATTGCTGAAGGGGCAAATATGCCCTCTACTCCTGAGGCAATCCACGCTTTTCATGATGCAAAAGTCTTATTTGCACCTGGTAAAGCTTCTAATGCCGGTGGTGTAGCCACTTCTGGACTGGAGATGTCTCAGAATTCTTTAAGAATTAGCTGGACGAGAGAGGAAGTAGATGAAAGGTTACGCAGAATTATGGAAGATATTCACGATTCCTGTATTGAATATGGAATTGAGGATAACGGATATTGTAATTATGTAAAAGGAGCCAATATTGCGGGCTTTGTTAAGGTTGCAGACGCCATGCTCGCACAAGGTGTGATCTAAATAATAATTAGGCGGTTGGTAATAACGGGAACTGAGCTTTCAATTTTCCGAAAGATGTAGCTCCCGTTATTGCCAATCTTATTTTATTGTTAATTCAACCTATCTTTGCTTTATTCTAAGCGCAATAGATGCAAATTACCACTAAAGCTTTAATTCTATCTTCTTTAAAGTATGGAGATACAAGTTTAATAGTTAAAGCATTTACCTACTCAGATGGATTAAAATCGTATCTTCTTAAGGGAATTTTAGCCTCCAAAAAAGGCAAATTAAAAACCGCCTACTTTCAACCCTTAACGCAACTGGAAATAGTTGTGAACCACAAAAACAAGGGCACCCTGGAACGACTTATTGACGCTAAGGTCAATTATCCGTACCAAACTGTTCATACAGACATTGCTAAAAATGCAATGATCTTATTTTTGGCAGAGATGCTGGTCAACAGCATTTTTGAAGAAGAGCAAAACAAAGACTTATTCCATTTTCTGGAAGCTTCACTTCAATGGCTGGACACACATGATAGCATAAGTAATTTTCATTTGTTTTTTCTATTGGGATTATCAAAATATTTGGGGTTTTATCCAGACACAGGAAAAATGGATTACCCGTATTTCGATTTGGTGGAAGGCGCGTTTATTGAATTTCCAGGCATAAATCCAATTCTAAAAGAGGAAGCCCTTGATCTCTTCAAGGTATTTTTAGGCATAAATTTTGATGAGATTCATACGGTAAGGATGGGCAAAAAAACCAGGCAAGAACTATTACAATCCCTTGTACTCTATTTTGAAGTACATTTGCACGGATTTAAAAAGCCCAGATCACTCGCTATTTTGAATGAAGTTTTTAGCTAAAATGCAAAGGGGAATTTTTCTTATTTTACTTCTTTTTATTAACGTTATTTCTGGTCAGGAAATAACGATTCTTGATGTGGAAACACAGGAACCAGTGATTAATGCAGTTCTTTACAATAATGATAAGTCAAAGACTGCCCTGTCCGATTTTGACGGAAAATGTGATATATCTGTTTTTAACAATAATGAACGTATTACACTAAGACACCTTAGTTATCAGACCAAAAGATCCACCAAGCAGCTACTTATAAAAAGGGAGGGGAAAGTTTATCTTAGTTTAAAACGTGAACAGCTGGATGAGGTGGTGATGTCGATTTCTAAATGGGAACAGCAAAAAAAAGACATACCGCAAAAAATAGTTTCCATTAACGCGCAGGCAATAGCATTTACAAATCCACAGACTTCAGCAGATCTTTTACAAAACAGCGGTAAAATTTTTGTCCAGAAAAGTCAGTTGGGCGGTGGAAGCCCTATGATCAGGGGCTTTGCAACAAACCGACTTGTATTATCAGTGGATGGGGTACGAATGAATAATGCCATTTTTAGGGGTGGAAATATTCAGAACATAATATCTATAGACCCTTTTACCATTAAGAATACTGAGGTGGTTTTCGGACCTGGTTCTGTAATATACGGAAGTGATGCCATTGGTGGAGTAATGAATTTCATTACCAATAAGCCCCAATTTTCAACCACTGATAGTTTAAATATTACAGGAAATATGAACTATAGATATGCTTCGGCGAATGATGAAAATACAGGGCATTTCGCAATAAACCTGGGATCACATAAATGGGCTTTTTTAACCAGTGCTTCATATAGTAATTTTAATGATTTGAAAATGGGCCAACATGGTCCGGATTCTTATCTCAGAAATGAATATGTAAAACGGTTGAATGGGACTGATGTATTGGTTGAAAATGAAAATCCCCGTATTCAAGTCCCAACAGGATATGATCAGATTAATCTTATGCAAAAGATATCTCATAGACCAAATAATAATTGGAGTTATGATTTAGGATTGTTTTTTTCCAGTACTTCAGATTACTCCAGATACGACAGGTTAATAAGACCAAACAGCAGTGAAACCGGATTGCGTTCCGCAGAATGGTTTTACGGGCCACAAAAGTGGTTTATGGGGAATATGCAGATTTATAATAAAGGCCGGGGCAGGTTTTATGATGGATTAAGAATTACAACGGCATTCCAAAATTTTAAGGAAAGCAGAAATGACAGACAATTTCAGGATTCCATACGCTATACAACAAAAGAAAATATAGATGCACTTTCCTTAAATGTTGATTTTGAAAACAAAAAAATTGGAAATTTAAGACTGTATTATGGAGCTGAATATATTTTTAATAAAGTGGGATCCGAAGGGTTGCAAACCAATATTGAAACCGGATTTGTAGAAGCCGCCCAGTCCAGGTATCCGGATGGTTCTACCTGGCAGACCCTGGCAGCTTATGTGAATAGTGAATTGAAAGCTAAACCAAATTTCACCTGGTTGGCGGGGATTCGCTATAGCCATGTCTGGATTAATGCAGATTTTGATACAACTTTCTATCCTTTTCCTTTTGATAATTCAGATTTGAATAATGGAGCCTTGACTGGAAACATAGGGTTTAGCTGGTTTCCTAAAGCAGATTTACAGTTCACACTTAACGGAGCAACTGGCTTTAGAGCTCCGAATATTGATGATATAGGTAAGGTATTTGATTCTGAACCAGGATCCGTGGTAGTACCAAATCCATATTTAAAACCGGAATATGCCTACAACGCGGAATTTGGAGTACATAAGAATTTTAAAGATAAAGTAGTACTAAAAGGTGCGGCTTATTATACCTACCTGGTAGATGCTCTGGTTCGAAGAGATTATCTGTTTAACGGGGAAGAAGAAATCATTTATAATGGGGAATTAAGTAATGTACAAGCCATTCAGAATGCTTCCAATGCATATGTGTATGGCTTCGAATTTGGTTTGGAGGCATTTCTTTCAGATAATTTCTCCATTTTATCAAACCTCACTTTAACTGAAGGAACAGAAGAGGACGAAAATGGCAATGACACTCCGGCAAGGCACGTACCACCAACTTTCGCTGATTTTCACTTTATTTGGAGGAACCAAAGGTTGAAGACGGATCTTTTCCTGAATTACAATGGTCAAATATCGTTTAATGACCTCGCGATTTCAGAAATAAATAAAAGTTATATCTATGCCAAAGACGCAGATGGAAATCCTTATTCACCCTCCTGGTATACTTTAAACTTAAGGTCTCAGTATCAAATTTCTAATCCTTTAAAACTGACATTTGCTATTGAGAACATTACCAATCAGAGGTATCGATCATATTCATCCGGAATAGCAGCCTCAGGAATTAATTTCATTCTGGGATTAAGTTTTCGTTTTTGAGATTATAAAAAGGGCGTTTATTAAATTTTAAAATTATTTCAGATTTCTATACTCTTTTCACTCATATGCCGGGGTATTGCATTTAGAAGCTCCGGGAATACCAAAAAAAATCTACTGTATTTATCATATATTGACATTTTTGAGAAAGACCCATAATTTCAATCTAATTCATTAATTTTGCAGCCTTAATTATATCAAAGGAAACCGTTTGTATGAAATTTGCGGAATATAAGGGATTGAATTTAACCAAGGTTGGGGAAGAAACACTTCAATTTTGGAAAGCCCAGCATATTTTTGAAAAAAGTATTACCACAAGAGAAGGGCAGGAAACCTATGTTTTCTATGAAGGCCCACCTTCGGCAAATGGAATGCCCGGTATCCATCACGTCATGGCCAGGACTATTAAGGATATATTCCCCCGATATAAGACAATGAAGGGTTTTCAGGTAAAACGAAAAGCAGGCTGGGACACACATGGTCTGCCTATTGAACTGGGGGTAGAAAAAGAACTGGGAATAACTAAAGAGGATATTGGGGTAAAGATTTCCGTAGAAGAATACAATGAGGCCTGTAAAAAAGCGGTAATGCGGTATACAGATGCCTGGAATGATCTTACGGAAAAAATGGGTTATTGGGTAGACATGGATGACCCATATATTACCTACAAGCCCAAATACATGGAAACCGTTTGGTGGCTGTTAAAACAGATTTACGATAAAGGACTTATCTATAAAGGATATACAATTCAGCCCTATTCGCCAAAGGCAGGCACAGGGTTAAGTTCTCATGAATTGAATATGCCCGGCACTTATCAGGACATAACCGATACTACGGTAACCGCCCAATTTAAAATAATAAAAAGTACATTACCCCAATTTCTGGAACCGTTTAAAGACGAGTTGTATTTCCTGGCATGGACAACTACGCCGTGGACACTGCCATCAAATACTGCGCTGACCGTTGGACCAAAAATTGAATACGTTTGGGTAAAAACGTACAATCAATATACTTTTCAGCCTATTACAGTCATCTTGGCAAAAAACCTGGTAGGCCAGCAGTTTGCAGGTAAATTTATCGAGGTGGAAAATGAGGGAGAGCTGTTATCTTTTTCTCAGGAAGATAAAAAAATCCCATACTTCATACAGGGATCCTGTATCGGTGAAGAATTAGTAGGCATAAAATATGAGCAGCTAATCGACTATGCTAAGCCTTATAGCAATCCTGAAAATGCTTTCAGGGTAATAGCAGGTGATTTTGTTACTACGGAAGATGGTACAGGGATAGTGCATACTGCACCCACTTTTGGGGCAGACGATATGCAGGTGGCACAAAAGGCAGATCCACCCGTACCTCCATTATTAGTATTGGATGAAAATGAGAATGCAGTACCCCTGGTGGATTTACAAGGGAGGTTTCGAAAAGAAATGGGGGATCTGGCAGGCAAATATGTCAAAAACGAATACTACGAAGATGGGAAAGCCCCGGAGCGTTCAGTTGATGTTGAAATTGCTATTAGACTAAAGGAAGAGAACAAAGCATTTAAGGTTGAAAAATACGTACATAGCTATCCCAATTGTTGGCGTACAGATAAACCAATTTTATATTACCCCATGGATTCGTGGTTTATAAAAATTACGGATGTAAGGGAACGCATGTATGAACTCAACCAAACCATAAATTGGAAGCCTAAAGCCACAGGGGAGGGAAGGTTTGGTAACTGGCTTGCAAGCGCAAACGATTGGAATCTTTCAAGATCCAGATTTTGGGGTATACCCTTGCCAATCTGGAGAACTGAGGATGGTAAGGAAGAAATTATTATTGGCTCTGTTGAACAATTGAAAAAGGAAATGACCAGATCGGTTGAGGCAGGTCTTATGAAATCTGAAGCGTTCAAGGATTTTGAAGTAGGAAATATGACTGAAGAGAACTATGATAAGATAGATCTTCATAAAAATATAGTAGATCAGATTGTCCTGGTTTCAGATACAGGGAAACCGATGAAGCGGGAGAATGACCTTATTGATGTTTGGTTTGACAGCGGATCTATGCCCTATGCACAATGGCACTATCCTTTTGAAAATAAAGAACTTATTGATAAGCGGGAAACATTTCCGGCAGATTTTATAGCGGAAGGTGTTGACCAGACCAGAGGTTGGTTTTATACATTGCATGCTATTGCAACAATGGTTTTTGATTCCGTGGCCTATAAAAATGTAGTCTCCAATGGACTGGTGCTTGACAAGGAAGGTAAAAAAATGTCAAAGCGGCTGGGAAATGCCGCAGATCCGTGGATGACGATAAAGGAATATGGCCCGGATGCAACGCGTTGGTATCTCATTTCAAATGCCAACCCATGGGATAACCTTAAGTTTGATCCCGAGGGAATTGCGGAAGTAAAAAGGAAATTTTTCGGAACATTATACAACACCTATTCATTTTTTTCTCTTTATGCCAATATTGATGAATTTAATTATTCTGAAGAAGAAATACGTTTGGAAAATCGACCTGAGATTGATCAATGGATTTTGTCGGAATTACATACCCTGATAAAAAGAGTCGATGAAGCTTATGATAATTATGAGCCTACAAGAGCTGCCAGGGCCATTGCATACTATGTTCAGGAAAACTTAAGTAATTGGTACGTTCGTTTAAGCAGGAGAAGGTTTTGGAAAGGAGATTATCAGGAAGACAAAATATCTGCTTATCAGACGCTATACACATGTTTAGTTACTATCGCTAAACTCTCTGCCCCAATTGCACCATTCTTTATGGACAGGTTGTTTATAGATTTGACCAGAACCACAGGGATAGATTTTTTTGAGAGCGTTCATTTATCTAACTTTCCGGAATATAAATCTTCTTTTGTAAATAAGGAATTGGAAAGTAAAATGCAAAAGGCGCAAACCATATCTTCACTTGTTTTATCTATACGTCAGAAAGAAAAGATTAAAGTGCGACAGCCTTTACAAAAAATTATGATCCCCGTTTTGGATGAAAAACAGCGTTCAGAAATTGAAGCAGTAGCAGATTTGATAAAAACAGAGGTTAATGTAAAAGAAATTAAACTTTTGGATGACGCCTCAGGGATATTGGTAAAACGTATTAAGCCTAATTTCAAAGTACTGGGCCCGAGGTTTGGTAAAGACATGAAACTGATAAGTGCAGCAGTTAACAAGCTGGATCAAAATGATATTCAAAAAATTGAACGTGAAGGTAAAATTTCACTTGAAATAGAAAATAAAAGTATTATATTACAGTTAAAGGATGTAGAGATATCTTCTCAGGATATAGAGGGCTGGCTAGTCGCCAGTTCGGGTTCACTTACAGTGGCATTGGATATCACCATTGATGAGGAGCTGAAAAAAGAGGGGATAGCTCGGGAACTTGTAAATAGAATTCAAAACCTGAGAAAAGATTCTGGTTTTGAAGTAACAGATAAAATAGATATAAGAATATTAAAGGACGGTTTAGTCGAAGGAGCAGTTAAGAGTAATATTAGTTATATAAAGAACGAAACCTTAACCTCTGAACTTAATTTTGAAGAACAAATGGAAGATGGCGTGGCCATTTCCTTTGATGATGTAAACACAAAATTGTCTATCCAAAAACACTAAAATTATGGGACAAGATTTAAAAGTAAGGTATACCGATAAGGAATTAGAAGAATTCAGGGTACTGATAGAGGAAAAGATAGAGAAAGCAAAAAGCCATCTCGAATTACTAAGGAGCTCCTACATGAATGATGGAAATAATGGTACGGATGATACTTCTCCAACTTTCAAGGCTTTCGAAGAGGGTTCAGAGACAATGAGCAAAGAAGCAAACACTCAATTAGCAATACGACAGGAAAAATTTATTCGGGATCTTAAAAATGCATTGCTAAGAATAGAAAATAAGACCTATGGTATTTGTCGTGTAACCGGGAAACTTATTAATAAAGAACGTCTTAGGTTAGTTCCTCATGCTACGCTTAGCATTGAAGCTAAAAACATGCAAAAATAGCGATCAGATACTTTTATCTTTAGTTGATTTAAGTTTATACTGATTATAAATTTTAAGCATTTATTTTCCCTTAAACTCAGGAAGTGTTTTGCGTTTTTCGGCTATAAGATTATGGTCAATTCCAGCAGAAATTCTATATCATCTGCCAAAAGGCCAGAACATTCTATTGAAGAAGATTAATTCGTAATTTCCATTGGTTAGTTTTAATTGAATATCCTGGTCTTTTGTTGGTAGAATAATCCCTATTTTAGCCGAATCTATTTTGAAAAAGAATGAATATTAAGAGGTCAATACTGATTATAGCCATTGTTTTATTAATCGATCAGCTTAGTAAAATATATATTAAAACCAATTTTGAACTAGGAGAATCAACGGAAGTTTTTTCCTGGTTTAGAATTCTTTTTATTGAAAACGAAGGAGCTGCATGGGGGGCCAAATTAAGTGATATTTTACCTATATCTGACAAAATCGGCAAATTGGTTCTCACAGTTTTTCGCCTTTTTGCAATCATCGGAATTGGGTATTGGCTTCATGACATTATTAAGAAGAAAGCAACAGTAACTCTTATTACGGCTGTTTCCCTGATTTTTGCCGGAGCGCTTGGAAATATTCTTGATTCTTTATTCTATGGGATAATTTTCAACGACAGTTATAACCAGTTGGCGACATTGTTTTCTGAGGAACCATATGGGAGCTTATTTTATGGCAAAGTAGTAGACATGCTTTATTTTCCATTAATTGATACGAATTGGCCAGAATGGGTTCCTTGGGTTGGGGGGGATAATTTTCGATTTTTTGAACCGGTATTTAATGTAGCCGATACCGCCATTAGTACGGGAGTAGGGATATTAATCGTATTTAATAAAAAAGCTTTCGGAAAAAAAGATTCTTAAAAAATATAGACTTTATCCGGAGTAACGCAGTAATCCATTATAATATCGTGTTTCTGTATATCACTGATTTTATCTACTGGCTTAAATAAAGAAAGACCAATTTTTATCACGTCTTCACGGCAGTCATCATTTAAAAACTTGTCGTAGAAACCTTTGCCATAACCTACCCTGTGGCCAAGTTTATCAAACGCTAAAAGGGGAATAAAAACAACATCAATTTTAAGTGGGGGCACCACTAACCCGTCTACAGGTTCCGGAATATTCCATTTATTTTTTCTCAAAATGGTATTATCCGTAAGTAAATAATGAACCATATTAGTGTCATCTAGCACCTTTGGGAGCACAATATTTTTATCTTTTCCCTGTAGGATAGACATAATAAAACCAGTATCAATTTCTTTCTTCTCTGAGATTGATAAAAAAAGATGGTAAAAATTGAACGTCCAAATGGGTAATTGCAATACCCTGTTAGCAATTTCTAAACTATAGTTTGAAATTGTTTCTGAAGACAATTCATTTCTTAATTGAAGGAAGTTTAATCGAAGCTCTTTTTTTAGCATAAATACCGATTAAACATGTAGCTAGTTTGGGGAACTATTTTAATAAAATTACTCTTTTGCCGCAACAGCAAAATATATTTTAAAAAATAGCATCAAAATAAGGTACATACCTAAAGTGATGACATAATTTTCCATGCAGTTAATAAATTTTTCTGGTTAAATATAAAGAAATAAATGTCAATTGTCCTATAAAATGCACCATTTAATCGTTGAAATGCACAACTTTTACAATTCTCTTAACATTTTTAATACTATTAAATAATGCAAGTTCCTTAGGTGTATTATGTTAAAAAATTGACAATCAACAGGTTATCTTAAATTGTAAGATATGATGACTTTTTACGCCAAATAATTGTTAACTGAAGGCATTGACAAATTATCAATTTATTGATTTTGGCCCTTTTTATTTCAAACTTAACTTGAGCGTAACAGGGTTAATAATAATTGTATTGTAACTTACCTTTGTATTTAAGAGGACCATTTTATTAACAACTTTATGCCCGAAATACCATTAGATATTAAACTGAGTACATTACCTGACAGTCCGGGAGTATATCAATTTTATGATGCGGATGGTAAAATATTATATGTAGGGAAGGCAAAGAATCTTAAAAAAAGGGTTTCGTCTTATTTTCACAAGACGCATGAGTATGGAAAGACTCGTGTAATGGTAAAGAAAATAGATTCCTTAAAACACATAGTTGTAAAAACGGAATCTGATGCATTACTTCTTGAGAATAACCTGATAAAAAAATACCAGCCAAGGTATAATGTGCTGCTTAAGGATGATAAATCCTATCCTTGGATTTGTATTAAGAATGAGCGTTTTCCAAGAATATTTCCGACTCGAAAGTTAATTAAGGATGGTTCTGAATATTATGGTCCATATACCAGTATGAAAACCGTAAAAGTTTTACTTGAACTTATAAAAAGTGTATATCCTTTACGGACTTGTAATTATGATTTATCCCCTGAAAAAATTAATGCCGGAAAATATAAATTATGCCTGGAGTACCATCTTGGAAATTGCAAAGGCCCGTGTGAAGGCCTTCAAAATTCTGAAGAGTACCATAAACAGATAGATGATATTAGACAGATAATCAAAGGCAATTTTAAGTCCTCTCTTCATTATTTTAAAACGCAAATGAAATCACTTGCGAAGGAGATGCAATTTGAAGAAGCACAACGCATTAAGGATAAAATTGAAGTCCTGGAAAACTATCAGGTTAAATCTACAATAGTTAATCCCAAAATAAACAACGTTGATGTATTCAGTATTATTTCAGATGATGCATTTGCCTATGTAAATTTCCTGCAACTTTCCCACGGATCCATAGTTCGGTCTCATACCATGGAAATAAAAAAGAAATTGGAAGAATCTGATAAAGAGCTTTTACAATTAGCAATTATTGAAATTCGACAGCGTTTTAATTCTCAGTCCAAAAATCTTTTACTCCCTTTTTCATGCACTTTAGGTGATGATATAAAAGTTACTGTTCCCAAATTAGGGGATAAAAAAAAGCTCTTGGAGTTGTCCGAAAGAAATTCGAAGTACTATAGACAAGAAAGATTTAAACAAGTTAAGATTACAGATCCGGATAGACACACAAACCGGATTATGGCTCAAATGAAAACAGATCTTCATCTGGCTGAAGAGCCAAGGCATATAGAGTGTTTTGACAATTCAAATATCCAGGGAAGTAATCCTGTTGCGGCATGTGTGGTTTTCAGAAACGGAAAACCGTTTAAAAAGGAATACAGGCACTTTAATATTAAAACGGTGGATGGCCCCGATGATTTTAAATCAATGGAGGAGGTGGTATTCAGACGCTATAAAAGATTATTGGAAGAAGATTCCGGACTGCCTCAACTTATAGTGATTGACGGAGGTAAAGGACAATTATCTTCGGCAGTGAAGAGCCTCGATTTGCTTGGTCTACGAGGTAAAATAGCAATTATTGGGATTGCGAAAAGGCTCGAAGAAATTTACTTTCCCAATGATCCAATACCATTATATCTGGATAAAAAGTCTGAAACACTGAAGATAATTCAACAATTAAGAAATGAGGCTCATAGATTCGGGATTAATTTTCATAGAAATAAGAGAAGCAAAGCAGCTATTGATTCTGAATTGGAACGGATTAGTGGAGTAGGTAAGAAAACGGCAGAAGAGTTGCTCAAAAACTTTAAATCCGTAAACAGAATAAAAAAAGCTTCAATTGAGGATCTATCGAAAACTGTTGGAAATGCCATGGCAAAGAAAATTTATGAAAATTTCCATTAATCCCATATCTTAACCTTATGCAAAGATTGGCCTTAATTCTTACGTTTTTTATCTGTGTCGGAGTTAGTCGGGCCCAACTAAATGAGCCGGTCAAGGAGCTAAAAGTAGGCCTGGTTCTTAGTGGCGGAGGGGCTAAAGGGATGGCGCATATAGGTGCACTTAAGGTAATAGAAGAAGCTGGCATAACCATAGATTATATTGGTGGCACAAGCATGGGAGCCATTGTTGGAGCATTATATGCTTCGGGATATTCTGCCAATGAGCTGGATTCATTATTTAGAGATGCTGATTTTAGTGATCTTATTCAGGACAATCTTCCGAGAGGTGCGAAAACGTTCTATGAAAAAGAAGATTCTGAAAGATACGCACTTACGCTTCCTTTTAATAATTTCAAAATATCGTTCCCATCGGCAATTTCCGGGGGCCAAAGAATTTACAATGAGCTCGTAAGACTGCTATATCATGTAAGGGATGTAAACGACTTTAACAACTTACCCATTCCATTTTTTTGCATTGCAACTAATATTGAGACCGGGGCTGAAGTCTTATTAAATAAAGGATATCTGCCGGAAGCAGTTATGGCAAGTGGTACATTTCCATCACTATTTGAACCTACAGAATTAGATGATCAAATTTTGATTGATGGAGGTGTTGTAAATAATTATCCAATCATGGAAGTAAAACAATTAGGGGCTGATATCATTATAGGAGTTGATGTGCAGCATACCCTGAGAGACCGTGAATCTTTGCAGTCGGCTACTGATATATTACTTCAGATTAATAATTTTAGGACCGTTGACCATATGAAAGTAAAGGTCAAGGAAACGGATATTTATATCAGACCTGATATTGACGAATTTTCTGTTATTGATTTTGATCTGGCCGGGCCTATAATAGAAAACGGGCGAACTGCAGCCCTTGAACATCTCGATACTTTAAAGGAATTAGCTGCAAAACAGAATCGTGTTAAAAAAAGTACCGGGAATATCGTGCCAACGGATTCCATATTTATTAATAGATTAGTCCTGGAAGGAAATATTAATTATTCCCGTGCCTATGTTAAGGGTAAATTAAGGATTAACCTACCGATCAAAACCACTTTTCAAAAGCTACAACAGGGTATTAGCAATCTGGCCGCTACTAACAATTTTAATACAATTCGTTATGAACTGATTTCAAACGGGCTAGGGGAAGATTTAATTGTAAAGCTAAGAGAAAACCCCAATAAATCTTATTTAAGACTAGGGGTGCATTATGATGATTTATACAAAACTGCTGCCCTGGTTAACTTTACCAAAAAGAATTTGTTGACGAAGGACGATGTTGCCTCAATTGATTTTGCTATCGGAGATAATATTAGATATAATTTTCAATATTACCTGGATAAAGGTTCTTACTGGAGCTTTGGAATTAATTCACGACTCAATGATTTTAATGATGAAATTAATTATGAGGTAATACGCTCTAATTTTGTTGTCCAGGATGATCAAAATATTAATGAAATAAATCTTGATGTTTCAGATTTCACCAATCAACTATACCTCCAGACTGTTTTTAAAGAGGAATTTGCTTTCATAATAGGCGCTGAGCATAAATTGCTAAAGTATAGCTCCAGGACCTTTAACAATCAGGATAGTCTTGTTCCACCTACATCCGGTAAGCGCTTATATTTTGAAAACAGCAATTATTTTAGCACTTATGGAAAATTAATACTGGATACCTATAATAACAGATACTTTCCCTCAAAAGGGCTGTATTTTAATGGAGATTTTCATTTGTACTTATTTTCCTCCGACTTCAATAATAACTTTAAAGAGTTCTCTATTGCAAAGGCAAGAATGGGGGCTGCCTTTCCTATAATCCGAAATCTTTCCATTAACCTGGAGACTGAAGGGGGGTTTAAACTGGGGAATTCTCAGGTGAAAGCACTGGATTTTGTTTTGGGAGGTTATGGCAATGATCTTATCAATAACTTTATTCCTTTTTTAGGGTATAATTTTCTAAGCTTGCCTGGGAATAGCTATGTTAAGGCTTATGGTCGCTTGGACTTTGAATTTATTAAAAAGCATCATGTGATGTTTTCTGCTAATATCGCCAATGTTGAAGATGATCTTTTCAGAACCGGGGAATGGTTTACACTGCCCGATTTTTCCGGGTATGGCCTATCTTATGGATGGGATTCCTTTATTGGCCCTGTGCAGCTAATGTACTCCTGGACTCCGGAAATAGATGATGGTAATTTTTTCGTCAGTGTTGGTTATTGGTTTTAGAAGTTTAGGTTATATGCAATTGATGGGAAATGCTCGTGGTTTTTACCAAGATTGGTAGTTTTTTCCGATATTTGCATGGTATAGTAAGCATAATGTTAGAAACCAGAATTGATATTTCTGCCCATCTCAGGGCAATGTGGTAAATATGCCAATCTCAGATAGGGACTATCCGGTCTAAAAACACTTTTAGCTACTAATCAATTCAAAAAATATCATGGAAATATTAGATAATTCATCCTTAAAGTTGCCAAAGGAAAACCTTGAAGCAGAAGATTTTTTGCCCCTATTGGGTACAGATCATGTCGAACTCTATGTGGGTAATGCGAAACAGGCAGCATATTATTATATGTCGGCCTGGGGCTTTCAACCTTTAGCATATGCTGGCTTGGAAACGGGACTTAAAGACAGAGTGTCTTATGTGATAGAACAGGACAAAATTAGACTTGTACTTACCTCTTCTCTTGTACCCGGAGGAGAAATAAACAGACACGTAGAATCCCATGGTGATGGTGTAAAAGCTATAGCTCTGTGGGTGGATGATGCTGCTCAAAGTTATGCAGAAACTACCAGTAGGGGTGCTGAGAGTTATTTAGAGCCTAAAGTACTTAAAGATGAAAACGGGTCGATAATTTTGTCGGGAATACATACATATGGGGAAACTGTTCACGTATTTGTGGAACGGGGTCAATATAGCGGGGTTTTTATGCCGGGATATATTAAATGGGACCCGCACTACAAGCCCGCGGATGTAGGACTTAAATATATAGATCATATGGTAGGTAATGTGGGCTGGAATGAAATGAACAAGTGGTGTGAGTTTTATGCGAAAGTAATGGGTTTTGCACAATTGGTTTCATTTGACGATAAGGATATCTCAACAGACTACACCGCCCTAATGAGTAAGGTGATGAGTAATGGTAATGGCAGGATAAAGTTTCCTATTAACGAACCAGCCGATGGAAAAAAGAAATCTCAAATAGAAGAATATATCCAATTTTACAATGGGGCAGGAGTTCAGCATATGGCAATGGCGACGGATAATATTATAAATACCGTCACAGCCCTCAGGGATAGAGGCGTTGAATTTTTGACAGTTCCCTCTAGTTATTATGAAGATGTACTGGACAGGGTAGGAGAAATAGATGAGGATCTAGTGCCTTTAAGCGAATTGGGCATTCTTATTGACCGGGACGATGAGGGATATTTGCTTCAAATTTTCACAAAACCCGTTTTGGACCGACCCACAATGTTTATAGAAATTATTCAGAGAAAAGGGGCTAAGTCTTTTGGGAAAGGTAATTTTAAGGCACTTTTCGAGGCCATTGAAAGAGAACAAGCTTCCAGAGGCACACTTTGAGGCATTTTTCTTAAGATTTTGTCAAAATTTGACTTGCTTTTATAAAGTATTGTTAATAGCCTAGTTAAAGTAAGTTAAAAGATTTTCAAGGGAAATAGTTATTAAGTAAATTTGGAAGACATAAGGGGTGGTTCCCTTATAACTTTAAGTATTGGTTTTTCATAATTTAAAGTTTGGTTGGTTATTTAGGAAAAGCCCTGATTTCTTAATCGGGGCTTTTTTTTGAATTAAAATGAAAAACATGAACCTACTTATTTGTGGGTTATGTGTCCAGCACCTAATTCATATAGTTATAATTGACAGGCATTTTCTAAGGCCTTTACATAAACCGGATAGACTGAATGATATGTAGAATACAATACTTTGGAATAAATTTTGTTTATGTAATTGTAAATTAAAATTTATATAAGCTCATTTTTTGATAATTTTGATTCGAAAATTGGATATGAAAAAGATCATTGTTCTATTTTTTGCTACTATAACCCTGTCACTAGCCGGGCAGTATGCTGTAGTTGAATCCTACAAAAAAAACGACGATAACGCAGTTAAGGAAGATTCTAAGTCTTCAGCTTTCAAACCGGGAGAATGGCTAAAATTCAGGGTGCACTATGGTTTTTTAAACGCAAGTTATGCCACACTGCACGTGAAGAATAATATGATAGACAGTATTCCGGTCTATCACGTAGTGGGCAGGGGGAAAACAACTGGTTTCGCAAGCATTTTTTTTAAAGTTGATGACACCTATGAAAGCTATTTTGACAAAAAGGACGGCAAACCATACCGCTTTGTCAGGAAGTTATATGAAGGTGGCTACACAAAGGACGTGGAAATAAATTTTGATCACGAAAAAGAAGTAGCGGTTCTAAATGATAAAAAGAACGATAAAAAACTTAATTTTACCCTACAGGACAGTGTTCAGGATCTTATTTCGGCGTTTTATTATTTAAGAAATAACTATGAATTTGATGATTTGGTACAGGGAGAGGCTTTGGAACTTAAAGTTCTTTATGACGATGACGGTATATATAGGTTTAAACTGAGATATTTGGGTAAGGAAATAATTAAAACAAAATTTGGTAAAGTAGAATGCCTTAAATTTCAGCCTTTGGTCCAATCTGGACGCGTTTTTAAAGAAAAGGAAAGTTTAGCTTTATGGGTGTCAAATGATTCGAACAAAATACCAATAAGGATCAAAGCGAATCTCACGGTGGGAGCAATTTCGGCAGATTTGGATGGGTACAATGGTTTAAAGCACCAGTTCAAAATAATAATGGACTAAACAAATATGAAAAATAAGGAGCGCTTAGAATCCCAAATATTAAAACTAGAAGAAAAATATAAGGATTCGGGTCAGGATTTAAGCTCTTACTTAGATGGTCTATTGTACCAACGTTACCTCACCTACTGGGATTATATTCATCTCGATACGCTTTTGAGTTTGCAGGTCCCCCGAACACATTTCCCCGATGAGGAAATATTTATCATGTATCATCAAATCACAGAACTGTATTTTAAGCTAATACTACACGAAGAAAAACAAATTGTAGATGATAAATCCCAAAATGTGGATTTCTTTATTGAAAAATTAAATCGCATTAATAATTATTACAAAGCATTAATTTCTTCCTTTAGTATTATGATTCATGGGATGGAACGTGAACAATTCCTTCAATATAGAATGGCATTGTTGCCGGCCAGTGGATTTCAATCTGCTCAATATAGGACAATAGAGATTTATGCAACGCCCCTGGAACACTTGGTGTTTCCTCCAAAAAGAAAAGAATTTTCTAAAAAAAATAGTATTGAAGAGCTATATGAACAAATCTATTGGAAAAAGGGAGCGACTGATAAAAGTACCGGTGAAAAGACCCTTACGCTTAAACAATTTGAATACAGGTATACTCCCAGATTTATACGAATTGCCAAACAGTTGAAAAACAATACGATATATCACAAATATTTAAATTTACCAGAAGAAGGCAGGCATAATAAAGTGCTAATTAAGGCGTTAAAAATAATGGACATAAATGCAAATATAAATTGGCCTTTGATGCATTTGGGATCAGCCCATAGATATCTAAACAAAGAGAACACTTCAATTGAGGCCACCGGGGGAACTAATTGGAAGGAATATTTGCCTCCAAGTTTTCAAAAGGTTGTATTTTTTCCAAATTTGTATTCAAAACAAGAGTTAAATAATTGGGGAAAACAATGGGTGGACCATATCTTTAACCCTGAAAAAATTGAAAACTGACCATGTATAAATATTGGGGCACATTTTTATTACTTAGTATATTTATTTCCTGCAAGCAAGTTCAAACCGACAAAGAAGTTAGTGCGGTTGAAGATATCGTAATCTCAAATGAATTATCTACTGATAAACAATTCGGATTTAATCTTGAAGACTATTTAGTAGTACGCGATACTGTAAAACGCGGGGATAGTTTTGGGGAATTAATGATTAAAAATAAAGTGGATTATCCTAAAATTGCTAAAGTATCTGAGGATTATAGGGATACTTTTGATGTTCGCAAAATTAGAGTAGGCAAACCTTATCTCATTCTCAAATCAAAAGATACCACAGAAGGGGCTCAGGTTTTTATTTACCAGAACGACCTTATAAACTACACTGTGGTTGATTTTCGCGACTCCGTTCTGGCGTATAAAGATCGTAAGCGGGTAAAATATGTACAAAAAGAAGCGGCGGGAATAATTGAGACTTCACTTTCTGAGGCAATATTGGATCAGGGAATAGATTATAATGTTACCAATGACCTCTCCGAAATTTATGCCTGGACCATAGATTTCTTTCGATTGCAAAAGGGAGATAAATTTAAGGTTATCTATAAGGAAAAGTATATCAACGATACTATTTATGCAGGGGCAGAACCCATTGAATCTGCCTACTTTGAGCATAATGGCACACCTCTATATGCTTTCGCCTATGAATCTGATTCCCTTAAAAATATTGTTGACTACTTTGACGACGAGGCAAATAATCTTAGAAGAACTTTTTTGAGGGCACCTGTAAAATTTAGTAGAATTTCATCCCGCTATAATCTAAAGAGAAAAATTCGATACTATGGATATAAAGTAAGACCACACCGGGGTACTGATTATGCTGCACCGGTTGGAACCCCTATAATGGCAACGGCCGATGGCACCGTTACTGAATCCACAAGAAAAGGGGGAAATGGAAAATATGTAAAAATCAGGCATAATGGCACATATAGTACTCAATATCTCCATATGAGAAAGCAAAAAGTTAAGAGAGGAGAATTTGTCAGACAGGGAGATGTTATCGGATGGGTTGGCATGACGGGAAATACCGGAGGCCCGCACGTGTGTTATCGCTTTTGGAAAAATGGCCGTCAGGTGGATCCTTTCAGGGAAAAACTTCCTGCCGCAGAACCTCTTCCTGAAGAGGTAAGACCAGATTATTTCAAATTTATTAGTCCACAAAAAGCGCAATTAGACTGTATAGAATTTCCCGAAAAACCTGATGAAGAATTGCTAACACTTAACTAACTCAATGCCATTACTGAACACTAACCCAACAACCACTGCAGCCTGGAAACTGCTTGGAGAGAATTTTAAAGAAACAAAAAGCTTACAACTCAAGGACCTCTTTGCAGCCGACAAGGAACGCGCCACAAAATTCACATTAAGATTTCAGGAGTTTATCGTTGATTATTCCAAGAACAGAATAACAGATGAAACCTTATCACTTTTATTGCAACTTGCAGAAGAAGTAAATTTAAAGGATGCCATTGAAAAAGTATTCAATGGCGACCCTATAAACCAGACCGAAGGCAGAGCCGTTCTTCATACAGCCCTTAGAGCAAAAAAAACTGAAACGGTAATGGTCTCAGGGGTTAATATTATCCCTGAAGTTTATCGAATAAAAGAACAGCTTCGTCAATTCTCTGAAGATGTAATCAATGGACAAAGGAAAGGGTATACGGGTAAAGCGTTTACAGATATTGTAAATATAGGCATTGGAGGATCCGATTTGGGACCCTTAATGGTCACAGAGGCTTTAAAATATTACAAAAATCACTTACGTACTCATTTTGTTAGTAATGTAGATGGAGATCATGTCTATGAGATCTTAAAAGAACTGAATCCAGAGACTACACTGTTCATTATTGTTTCTAAAACTTTTACTACTCAGGAAACACTTAGTAACGCCAATACAATTAGAAAATGGTTTCTAAAATCTGCTTCAGAAAGGGATGTGGCAAAACATTTTGCTGCCGTTTCTACAAATACTAAAAAGAGTAGTGAATTTGGAATAGGTGATGAAAATGTATTTCCCATGTGGGATTGGGTGGGAGGAAGATTTTCTCTTTGGAGTGCCGTAGGTTTATCTATTTCCCTAGCTATAGGATATGAGAATTTTGAAGCTCTTTTAGCCGGAGCAAATGAAATGGACACCCATTTTAAGACTGCCAATTTTGATGAAAACATTCCTGTTATACTTGCCCTCTTAAGCATTTGGTACAATAATTTCTACGGGGCGGAAACAGAGGCCATTATTCCTTATACACAATACCTAAATAGATTTTCTGCCTATTTACAGCAAGGTATGATGGAGAGTAATGGGAAGAGTGTGGACCGTGACGGGAATTTTACTAACTATCAGACAGGAACTATTATTTGGGGTGAACCGGGAACAAATGCGCAGCATGCTTTCTTTCAATTAATACATCAGGGCACAAAATTAATTCCGGCAGATTTCATTGGTTTTAAGGATTCATTGCATGGGGATTCTGATCATCACAATAAATTGATGGCCAATTTTTTTGCGCAGACCGAGGCGTTAATGAATGGCAAAACCGCTGATGAGGTTCGGCAGGAATTAGAAGCTGCAAAAATGCCCGAAAATGAGATCAAAGCACTGCTTCCATTCAAAACTTTTGAAGGAAATAAACCTACAAACACTTTATTGATAGATAAACTTACCCCCAAAACATTAGGAATGTTAATTGCCATGTATGAGCACAAAATATTCGTTCAGGGGATTGTTTGGAACATATATAGTTTTGATCAATGGGGTGTGGAATTAGGAAAGCAACTGGCTTCCAGAATATTGAAAGATATAAATAATTCAGATATTGCCAAACATGATAGTTCTACATTAAATCTTTTGCATTTTTTTAAGAATTAAATAGGCTACTTCATAATTCGAAAATTCTCTTTAAAATAACGCTGATTTTTATCGATTTGTTGCCAAACTAGTGTTAAGTTTGTTATTGGTTTTTTAACATTGCCTTAATGCGTATGTGCCTTAGATACAGCACATTTGCAGGATTAAACAAAAATAAATTAACACTTAGTAAAATGAAAAAAATCTACTTTGGCTTAATTGCTTTTTTAGTGTCAGTAATGGCATTTTCACAAGGAGTTACAACCTCTTCTATTGGAGGAAAAGTAACAGACAATACTGGCGAACCTTTACCGGGGGCTACAGTAGTTGCAGTTCATGTTCCTTCAGGATCAAAATATGGAGCTGCAACAGATTTTGATGGCTTTTACAGGATTTCCAACATGAGATCTGGAGGCCCTTATAGAATTACTATTTCCTATGTTGGTTTTAACGATTATGTTCAGGAAAATGTAAGCCTGACTTTAGGACAGTCAAGTAGAATAAGCACCGAATTATCGGAGTCGGCTACAGCGCTGGATGAAGTGGTTGTAACCGGGGTAAGTGATGGGGTTTTCAGTTCAAGTAAAACAGGTACGGAAACCAATGTCTCACAAAGGGATATTCAGACCTTACCTTCTGCCTCCCGGTCCCTTGCAGATTTTGTAAGGATTACACCTCAGGCACAGCTTACTGAGGGCAATGATGGTTTTTCTATTTCGCTTGCCGGTCAAAACAACAGGTACAATGCCATTTATATTGATGGAGCTGTAAACAATGACGTATTTGGATTGGCGGGATCAGGTACAAATGGGGGACAAACAGGTGTAAATCCGTTCTCCGTGGATGCTATTGAGACCTTCCAGGTGAATATTGCACCTTTTGATGTAAGGCAATCAGGTTTCTCCGGAGGATCTATTAACGCTATTACCAGATCTGGTTCCAATGAATTTAGTGGTTCTGCATACGGTTTTATCAGAAATCAGGATCTTGTTGGAAAAACACCGCCTGATTTGGTAGGTGATGATGAGCAAAGAGAAAAAGTATCAGATTTTAGTGCTTATACATACGGCTTAAGGTTGGGAGGACCAATTGTAAAGGATAAACTGTTCTTTTTTGTAAACTACGAAAGACAAGATGAAGAAACACCCCAGCCTTTTAATTTCAGCAATTATACAGGTAACTCATCACTTGCAGATATTGACGGACTTTCGAATTTCTTGCAATCTACTTATGGCTATGACCCGGGTATCTTCGATAACAACACAAGGACACTTACAAGTAATAAACTTGTGGCGAAAATAGATTGGAACATAAATCAGGATCACAAGATATCTTTGAGGCATAGTTATGTCAAAGCTGAGAATCTGGAAGCTCGTAGCTCTGGGAATAGAAATATTGGATTTATCAATGGTTCAGAAGAATTTATCACATCCACAAATTCAACTGCCTTGGAATGGAGTTCAAGGTATGGGGATAAATTTGCCAATAACTTTGTTTTAGGCTATACCCGGGTAAGGGATGACAGGGATCCGGCCGGAGTTCCATTCCCAACTGTAGATATACAGGATGGCGGAGGCACAATTTCTTTTGGGGCTGAACCTTTTTCAACAGCCAACTTACTGGATCAGGATGTTTTTACAATTACCAATAATTTTGATGTTTATGCTGGCAGGCATACATTTACTTTTGGTACTAACCTCGAATTTGCAAAAGTTAAAAACTTATTTTTTGCGTTTAACTACGGGGATTACACTTTTGAAGACCAATTTGATGATGCTGGGACGCTACTTTCCAGTGGTTTGAATCAGTTTTTAACTATCCAAAATAGTGATGTGTACCAGCATGGATATTCTTTGGTAGGAGATGGTACTGTTGGGGATCAATCAGCCGGCGCATCAGAATTCGATACCTTCCAACTTGGTCTTTACGTTCAGGATGAGATACAGGTATCAGACAATTTAAAGGCAACCTTAGGTTTTCGGGTAGACATACCTTATTGGTCAGACGGTCCTGTTAATGAAGATTTTAATACAAGAACCGTTGGATTGCTTGAAGCTGCCGGTAAAAATTTACAAGGCGCCAGAGTTGGACAGGGTATAAGCCCAACAGCTATGATTGCGCCCCGCGTTGGATTTAACTGGGACGTTGATGGTAACAATACCACACAAATAAGAGGTGGTTTAGGTGTGTTTACATCCAGACTTCCGCTGGTATGGCCAGGAGGCACCTATAACAATAATGGCGTTACAGGAGGCTTTATGTTTGAATTTGATCAGCCTTTTGAACCGGACGTAAACAATCAGTTTAAAGATCCTCTTCCAGGCACAGGAGGTGTTGGGGGTAATATAGATTTAATTTCCAAAGACTTTAAACTGCCTCAGGTTGTTAAGTACAATATTGCGATAGATCAGAAATTGCCTCTTTGGGGATTGATAGCTTCCGCAGATTTTCTTTATACAGATGTTATTACAGATATCTATTATGAGAATTTAAATCTTAAAGGTCCTGTTGGATTCTATTCCGGAGCAGATAACCGACCATTTTATGATCGAGGGGATTTAATTGATGACACTTATGGGGGTGTTTATTTAGCCTCCAATACAGGTGGAGGTGATGCTACCAATTTTACTTTCTCGTTGAGAAAACCGTTTGAGAATGGTTTTGCCGGACAGGTATCCTATTCATGGGGTGATTCTTTCAAGGTTTTTGATGGCACTTCTTCACAGAATAGCTCTCAATGGAGAAACATACAATCTGTTAATGGTAAAAATTCCAATTTACCGGTTAGTCGTTCAGATTTTGCACTGGGAAACAGAGTAACTGCGAATGTTAGTTATGAAGTTAGATGGAATGAAAATGTCAAAACAACTTTTGGTGTTTTTTATGATGGGTCACAATCCCAACCTTATAGTTTTACCTATAGGGAAGGACGCGACTTGTTAAATGATGATTCTCGAGACAATGCATTGATGTATATTCCGGCATCTCAAGACGAAATAGTTTTTTCAGGCGATCCTGCTGAACAGGCGGCTAAATGGCAACAATTGGATACTTTTATCAACAGTGTTGATTATTTAAGAGAAAACAGAGGAAGCTACGCTGAGAGAAATGGCTCTCGGGGCCCATGGAGTAATATTATTGATTTGAAATTTCTTCAGGATTTTTCATTTGATGTAGGAGGTAAAAAGAATACCATTCAAATTTCTGCAGATATTTTTAATTTCACTAATCTTGTGAATAAGGATTGGGGAAAGAAAAAATTTGTCAGACAGAATGTAAGCCCGCTTACTACTGTATCTACCGGTGATATACCAACATTCGATATTAATTCTGGTGTTATTAATGATGATGGATCACCGAATATTGTTGAATTGGACGATTCAGGATTGCAGTCTTCCAGATGGCAAATGCAACTGGGATTACGTTATATATTTAATTAAGTTTATCCAAAATTGAATAGAAAAGCCCCAACATTTTTGTTGGGGCTTTTTAATTGCTAAAATTCCGTATTTTTAGAAAAAATAAATCAGTATGGAAATTTTACAAACGGCTCATTCTTACCTGGCTTATGTGGTTCTTGCAATTCTATTTATTGCAGTAGCTAATGCAATTACGGGTTTAATGGGCAACAGAATGTTTACATTGGAAAAGGATTTTAGGATAAGTCTTTTTGCCCTTATACTTTCGCATATACAATTAATTTTGGGTCTTATCCTGTTTTTTGTTTCATCCAATGGGCTTGCTGCAATTAAAGAACTTGGAATGGGCGGTTTAAATTCGGCCGCAAGACTTTTAGCGGTAGAACACCCTTTTATCAATATAATAGCGATAGTTTTAATCACTATTGGCTGGTCTCGCCATAAAAAGTTTATGGAGGCTAAAAAGAAATTTAAAACAATAGCCATTTTTTATGGTCTTGGTCTTGTACTCATCTTGAGTAGAATACCGTGGGGGCAGTGGTTTAATTAAACTATATAAATTATGAAACTAATCAATACGCTGGTAATCCTGTTTTGTAGCATAGTAGCTCTGGCGCAGGAACAATCTTTATTTAACGGGAAAGATCTTTCCGGGTGGACTATTTACGGCACAGAAAAATGGTATGTGGAAGATGGTTTATTGGTTTCTGAAAGTGGCCCTGACGCTCAATACGGTTATTTGGCAACAGATAAACATTACAAGGACTTTACACTTACACTGGAATTTTTTCAGGAAGCGGATGGTAACAGCGGAGTGTTCATAAGGTCTACGGTCGATGGAACCAAAGTTAGTGGTTGGCAGGTAGAAGTTGCCCCAAAAGGACATCATACCGGAGGGGTTTATGAATCCTATGGCAGGGGCTGGTTAATTAAACCTGAGGCTGAAAAAGAGGAGGTACTTAAAGAAGGGACCTGGAAT
>Ga0272441_10001842_pt1 | contig 44419 bp, 42 predicted proteins | sample SSMProp6N_FD_193582 | JGI IMG/M metagenome (GOLD analysis project Ga0272441, IMG submission 193582) | Marine sediment archaeal communities from Little Sippewissett salt marsh, Falmouth, MA, United States - SSM-Prop-6N | ecosystem: Environmental > Aquatic > Marine > Wetlands > Sediment ... | reverse complement strand
CAAGGCCGACGTCAAGAAGGAAGGCAAGGATGTTACAGTAGTGGCCATTCAGAGCATGGTGCACAAGGCCCTGGCCGCGGCTCCGAAGCTCAAGGAAAAGGGTATCGACATCGAAATCGTTGACCCGCGCAGCCTGCTGCCACTGGACAACGAAACCATCCTGAAATCGGTCGGCAAGACCGGCCGCCTGGTAGTCATGGACGAGGAGTCCAAGACCGGCAGTGCCGCCTCTGAAATCGCGGCCATGGTCGCCGAAGAGGGCTTCGACCTGCTTAAGAAGCCGGTGAAACGGGTCTGCGCCCCCGATACCCCCATCCCGTTTAGCCCGGTGCTTGAAAAAGCCTGGATTCCCGATGAGGACAAGCTCATCGCAGCCGTATCCGAGCTGATGTAACTTAGTACTGGAATTGACGCTGGCTTCAGATGCCGGGATGCTTCGGTAATTCCTGTTCGTCTGAAGCCAGTTTCTTTTTACGGGGAAAGGAAGGTGCTTAAAATGGCACAATGCCACTCGGCCAAGATTAAGGTTGACCGGATATCACAGATTGCCGTGGTTGTTCATAACCTACCGATGGTGGTTGAGAATTACTGGAATATTATGGGGGTCGGCCCCTGGAACGTATTTAACTGGGACTATCCCACCGTTGAGAAACGCACCTATCATGCCCGTCCCGCTTGGGCGCGTGAGAAGATATGTCACGCGCAGCTGGAAAATGTCGAGTTCGAGTTGATGCAACCGGTTGACGGCCCGTCCGTCTATGGAGACGCCCTGGAAGAGCACGGCGAGGGCGTCCATCACCTGCAGTTCTGTGTTGCTGACCTCGACGAGACAGTTCGCATTTTGACCGAGGATTACGGCTTCCCCAGCATCCAGAGCGGGGTCTGCGGCAAGACCCCCAAGGGCTGCCGCTACAATTATGTTTATATCGAGCCGCTGAGTTGCATCTGGGAAGTCGTCCAATGCACGGAAGGCATCCGGCGCGGGCCGGACTATCGCTATCCGGCCGAAGCCAGCCCCAGCCCGGCGGAAATTAAGGTAACGAAATTCAGCTCGGTAGCAATCGTCGTCCGTGATGCCCGTCGCACCGCGGAAAGCTACCGGGATATTTTGGGAATTGGTCCTTGGGAAATCTATGACCTAGCCCCACCGGCGCTACACAACCGCAAATATCAGGGCGAAGCTACCTGGGGCATTGAGAAGCTGGCAGTAGCTGATGTCGGCGGTGTTAAGTTGGAGCTAATCCAACCGGTCGCTGGCCAGTCCATTTTCCGCGACCATTTGGAGAAACACGGTGAAGGGCTGCACAGTATCGGCTGTACCGTGCCGGACCCGGCCGCCACCGCCGCTATTCTGGCCGCCGACGGTTTCCCGACCTTACAGAAGGCCAACTACGGCCCGGTAAAGCAGGGTGGCGGCTATACCTATGTTGACATCCCGCCGCTACGGGCCATATTCCGGCTGGACCCGGTCGTCCCGGTTGACTGGGGGATCACACCGGAGTACCTGCCCGGCGAGGCTTGAGATAACCAAATTTTACGATACCCAATAGATAATTTAATGGATTGCTTAGGCGCTTACTGAGGTGTTACAATACCAGACGTATAAGGGTAGAAGATCTGAGAATTTAATGGCAGAGACTAATCGTATTCCGCTTTTGTTTGGCTGTTGACATAACTTAGTCTCCGCCATTTTATTTATTACTTTTTGTTGGAGGTGAAAATTGGCAACCCAGATAATCGTCCCTAAAATTGGGATGAGTAACGAACCGATTACCCTGGTCGAGTGGAAAGTTAAGGAAGGCGACAAGGTTGAGAAAGGTAACGTCGTCCTGATAGTCGAGACTGAGAAGATTCAGCACGATGTCGAGGCCGAGGCCGCCGGTTTTATCCATATTCTGCATGAGGCGGGAAAAGAGGTGCCCATCGGAGATGCAGCCGGGCAGATTGCCGCTGATGAAGCCGAACTGGCTTCGCTACAGGGCGGTGGTGAAGCTAAAGCCACGGCTGCCCCATCCGCCGAAGCCTCGGCGGCAGCGCCCGCTCCGGCTCCCACGGCCGCTTCCGGTGATTTATCGGGCACCAAGATTATCGTTCCCAAGATTGGCATGGGCACCGAGCCGATTATGCTGGTCGAGTGGAAGGCCAAGGAAGGTGATAAGGTCGAGGCGGGCAGCGTCGTGCTGGTGGTCGAGACCGAGAAGATTCAGCAGGACGTCACTGCCGAGGCCAGCGGCTTCCTGCACATTATTCACGAGGCCGGTAAAGAGGTTCCCATTGGTAACCCCGCCGGTGTAATCGTGACTAGCGAAGCCGAGCTAGCAACCGCCAAGGAGGGCGGCGCTCCGGCAGCAGCTCCAGCCCCAGCCGCCGCTCCCGCCGCTGCCGAATCCACCCAAATATCACCGGTGGCGCGCAAGATGGCCGAGGAGAACATGATTGATATCTCCAAGGTTACCGGCAGCGGCCCCAACGGCCGGATTACCAAAGAGGATATCGAGAAAGAGATTGCCAAGACCAAGGGCAGCGCTGCGGAAGCCTCCTATCAGGGGCGCAAGGTAAAAGAGGTATTGCCGCTCACCGGGCTGCGGAAAGCCATTGCTAATCACATGCACAAGAGCCTGTCGATTTCGGCGCAGCTTACCGTCATGGGTGAGTTCGACATGACTAAGGTCGTCAAGCTGCGCAAGGACCTGGTTGCCAAGGAAGAGAAACTTGGCACCCGGATTACCTACACCGACCTGATGGTTAAGGCGGCTGCCAAACTGCTTCAGGAATTCCCGTTGATTAACGCTAGCCTGATTGATGACGAGATTAAGGTCTGGGACGATATTAATGTCGCGATTGCCGTCGCCGTTGATGACGGACTGATCGTACCGGTGGTCAAGAACGCCGACCAGAAATCACTGGTGGAAATCAGCAAGACCGTTAAAACAATCGCCAAGAAGGCTCGCTCCCGCGAACTGGCGCCGGAAGAGGTACAGGGTGGCACCTTCACCATTACCAATCTGGGCGCTATGGGCGGTGGTTACCGCTTCGAGACGATAATCATCAACCAGCCGGAGTCCGCAATTCTGGGTACTGGCGGTATCACCGACCGGGCCGTGGTTCGTGACGGCAAGGTCGTCGTCCGCCCAATCATGACCTACTACATGACCTATGACCACCGGGTACTGACCGGGGCCGTGATTGCCGCCTTCATCAAGGCTTTGGACGACATGCTGCAGAAACCGGAGGTCTTGGTCGACTAGCCGGTAGGCACTGGATATGCCGAGAAAAATATAAAAGAGAGAATCTATGGACGTTATTGTTATCGGGGGTGGCCCCGGAGGCTATGTAGCCGCCATCCGGGCCGCCCAACTCGGCGGTAAGGTGAAACTGGTCGAGGAAGATAAGCTGGGCGGCACCTGCCTTAACCGCGGCTGTATCCCGACCAAGTTTATGCTGCGCAGCGTCGAGACCTACCAAACGGTTAGCCAGAAGGCCCAGCGCTACGGGGTCAACACGAACGGGGTTAGTTTTGACCTTAACCAGATGCAGACCTCGAAGCAAGGAGTCATCTCGCAGCTCGTTTCCGGGATTCAGGGATTACTCAAGGGAAATGGTATCGAGGTAATCAACGGCCGGGGACGTCTCAGCGGTAAAAACCAGGTGACGGTTACCCTGACCGCCGGCGGTGAGCAGACCCTGACCGCCGACCGGATTATCATCGCCACCGGCTGTTGCCCCATCGTGCTGCCGGTGCCTGGTGCCGACAGTTCCGATATCCTCAAGGTCGATGACCTGCTAAACATGGAAAAGCTACCGGAGAGCATCGTCGTCATCGGCGGCGGGGTTGTCGGGGTTGAGATGGCGACCTTCATGGCCAAGCTGGGTAGCCAGGTCAGCATCGTGGAGATGATGCCGCAGTGCCTGCCGGCGCAGGATTGCGAGATTGCCGCCGTGCTGGAGAAGGAGCTTGAGACTGATGGCATTAAGGTCTATTCCAACACTAAACTGGTCAAAATCAGTGACGGGGCGGGTGGTAAGAAAATAGTCACCACTGACAGCACCACCCAGCCTGAAATTGAAGCCGGAGCCGTGGTCATCGCCGTCGGTTACAAGCCGAACACCGCCGACATGGGTTTTGAAGAAAACGGCCTTGACCTTAACCGGAGCGCCATTGTCGTCAACGAGAAGATGGAGACCAACCTGCCCGGTATTTACGCTATCGGGGATGCCGTGGGTGGGGTGATGCTGGCCCACGTCGCCATGGCCGAGGGCCTGGTGGCCGCGGAGAACGCCCTGGGCGGCATCAAGAGCATGAACTACGATATTGTACCCAGTTGCATCTTTTCACTGCCGGAGGTCGGCTGTATCGGACTCAGTGAGGCCAAGGCCCAGGAAGCCGGCTACGAGATAAATGTCGGGCACTTCCCCTTCATGGCTAACGGTATGGCTAAGATTATGGGGGAGATGACCGGTATCGTCAAGATTATCGCCGATAAAAAATACGGGCAGATTCTGGGGGCACACATCATCGGGCCGCAGGCAACCAATCTCATCGCCGAAATCTCGGCTGCCATGAAGCTAGAAGCCACTGTGGATGATATTGTCGGTCTGATACACTCGCACCCGTCGCTCTCGGAAGCAATCTGGGAAGCTGCGGCGGATATTACCGGCACCGCTATCCATTCCCTCTCGCGCCGCCGGGCTTAGCTGTACATTACATAATGAATAATGAGTTAGCCAAAGATAGTGTGGTCTTCGAGGTTTACTCCCTCGGCCGGGTCGATTACATCACCGCCTACCGTCTGCAAACGGGTTTTCTCAAAGAGCGGGCCGAGGGGCGCATCGGGGACAGCGTTCTCCTGCTGGAGCACCCGCCGACGATTACCGTGGGTAAGGCCGGGAAGGACAGCAACGTACTGGCCTCGCCGACAGAGCTCCGAGAACGGGGAGTGGCCCTCTACTTCACCGACCGGGGAGGGGACGTTACCTTTCACGGCCCCGGCCAGCTGGTGGGCTACCCCATCATCGACCTGAGAAGCCGCGGCCGCGACCTTTACGCTTACATTAATAACCTGGAAGAAGTGTTGATAGAAACGCTGGCCGGATTCGGTATCGAGTCCGGCCGCGACCCTTCTCACCGCGGGGTCTGGGTGGCTGGTCAGGAAATCGTGGCCATCGGGCTCCGGGTCAGCCGCTGGGTTACGATGCACGGGTTTGCCCTTAATATCAACACCGATGACAGCTACTTTTCGCTGATAAACCCCTGCGGCTTTACCGACCGCCGTGCCGTCTCGATGGCCGAAATGCTGGGCCGAGAGGTGGATACCGAAGCCGTTACCGAGAAGCTGCTCGCCAGCCTGAGCAGTATTTTCGGCGTGGCGATAAGAATGATGAACCCGGAACTAATCTTTGACAAAATAGACAAGATATCGGATTATGAGAGCCAAGCTGCCCCCCTGGTTTAAGCAACCGACCTTCGACCCGGAGTTAACGACGCCAGTCGAGGGGCTACTCGACGAGCTGGGCCTGCACACCATCTGTGAGAGTGCTCATTGCCCCAATATCGGGCGTTGCTTTGCCAGCCAGACGGCTACCTTTCTGATACTGGGTAACATCTGCACCCGCAACTGCCGCTACTGCGCCGTAGAGAAAGGGAAACCCTTGCCCCTCAACCCGGACGAACCAGCCAATTTATTGCAGGCCGTCAAGAAACTAAAGCTGCGCTACGTCGTCATCACCTCAGTGACGCGGGATGACCTCCCCGACGGTGGGGCCGCTCACTTCGTGGCGACGATCGACCTAATCCACCGGCACTGCCCCGGCACCCTGGTCGAGGTTTTGATCCCTGATTTCGCCGGTAACGACGATGCCCTGAGATTATTGGTTAATGCCCGGCCGGAGGTCATCAACCACAATCTGGAGACGGTGCCGCGACTTTTCCCCAAGGTCCGGGCCCTGGCGGACTATAACCGCTCGCTAGCCCTGCTGGGCCGGGTTAAGGAACTGGACCCGCTAGCGGTAACTAAATCCGGACTGATGGTGGGGTTGGGCGAGACCGATGACGAGATAGTCGCCTTGATGCGTGATCTGCGTCGGGTCAACTGTGACCTGATTACTCTGGGGCAGTACCTGTCCCCCTCGGACACCCATGAGGCGATTGACCGCTACGTAACCCCGGATGATTTCGAACGTCTGGCCGGTATCGCCCGGGAGATGGGATTTGCCGGGGTGGCCTCGGCACCGCTGGTACGCAGCTCTTTCCAGGCCGCCGAGCTGCACGCCGCCGCCTGCCGGAAAGGTGAGGTTTAGGTTGCGCCTCGTGCTGTTTGCCCATCCGTCACTGGGGGCCAAGCTGCTCACTGCCTTCCTCTATAGCGGTGAGGAAGTCGCCGCCGTTTTTATCCTTGGCAGCGACCCGGAGAAAGCATCGCCCCTCAAGATGACTGCCATTGAGCATCACATCCCGTTCCACGAGCCGGGGCACATGAAAGACGCCGAGGTTCACGAAACCCTGCGTCGTTACCAGGCGAATTTGGGAGTGCTCGCCTTCGTTCAGGACATTGTTCCGACCGCTATTCTGGACTGCCCTCAGCAGGGGACAATCATGTTCCACCCGTCACTGCTGCCCCGCCACCGCGGCGGCAGTGCCATTAACTGGGCCATCATCATGGGTGATAAGAAGACGGGACTGAGCATCATCTGGCCAGATGATGGAATTGATACCGGCCCGATACTGCTCCAGAAAGAGGTGCCCATCCTGCCTGACGATACCGTTGGCACCCTGTTCTTCGACAAACTATACCCGATGGGAATCGAAACCCTGGTTGAAGCCGTTGGGCTGGTGAAGAGCGGCCAGGCCCCCCACATCCCCCAGGACGAAAGACAGGCCACCTACGAACCACTCTGCCGAGAACGCCACGTTGTTATTGACTGGAAGCTGCCCGCGACGACGGTATACGACCTGATTCGCGGCAGTAACCCCCGCCCCGGGGCCACCACCACCTACCGTGACCGCAAAATCAAGCTGCTCGACTCGTCATTAGTGCCGGAGGTTAACGCCGCCCCCGGCGAGGTGACGGCGGTCGGCGACGATGGTTTCGTGATTGCCTGCCGCGACGGGGGTATCCTCGTCCGTGTGGTCAGGCCGGCCGGGGGCGATAAGACCGGCGCCGCCGACTTCGTCAAGGCCGCAGGCATCGCACCGGGCGAGCGCCTGGGCTAGTTCCGCCCCTGACTTCTTACCCTGCTATCATATGCGTATTGACGAATTAAGAAGCATCGTTTATCATCTAGTACCACAGGCATCTCAGGAAAGATGGGGCAAATCCCTTTTACAAAAATACCGAAGTTATGAATCAGCAGCGACATCTTCACATTTATATCGCCGTTCTGGTGTGCGGACTGCTCACGGCCCCGCTGGTATTTACTGATTCCCCGGCTAGCGCCGAGGAGGAAGAACTCGGTATCTTCGTCGATGTCGATGACGAGGTAAAAATCGGTGATAACGTAAAGATTACCGCCCTCGGCATGGAACCGGGCCAGAGCTACAACATCTATTTCGCAAGCAATGATGTCCCCACCGGCGACAAGATTGACGATACAGTAACCAGCTACGTGCGGCTTTTCCGAAGCGTGGGGGCAGCTGATGAAACATCCTCCAACCCTGGCAAGTTCCAGGTGAATTTCGATGTGCCCGATATACTTGACGAAGGTGAGGATATCGAGGACGTTCACGGGGGGGAATACTATATCTATGCCACCCTGCGTGCCAGTAGCATAATTGTCGAAAAGACAACCCTGGATATCTACGGCGGAGAGATAACAGTCAGCCCGGAGACCATTACCGTCGGGTCGGCGCTACAGATAACCGGCGAGGGGCTACGTCCCAACCAGACCATAAAGATAAAGTGTGACGGTAAAGAATGGGAAATCGTCAGTGGCGACAGCACCACCGATGATGCGGGCAGTTTCGTGTGCTCGGTTACCATCCCGGAGTCCCCGACGGCGACCTATGTCGTTCAGGCTAGTGACGTATCGGGGAACAAGCCGGAGGCGGAATACACCGTTGAGCCGGAGATAACTACTGATCTGGTCGCGCAGGAAGTTGACGGTACCGTCAACTTCAGCGGCACCGGCTTTCACATCCGGGAGGAGGTTATTGTCATCCTGGGTAATGCCGAGGTCATTACCATCCCCTTCGATATCCATACCACCCGTCTCGGTAGCCTGGGGGGAAGTTTTGTAATTCCACCGGAGGCTCCCTTTACCGGAGGCGGCAGCTTTAATCTGCGGATATATGACGAAAGCGAAGCCTTGGCGGAAACGGCCCTGACGGTACGACCGATATTGTCTTCGATTAAGCTATCGCCGGCCACCGATGCCAGTGAGCCGGGTCATGTCGGGATGACAGTTACCGTCAGCGGCATCTGGTTTGATGCTGACAAAGAGCTTAACATAACATATGAGAACGGTGATAACCCGCTGACATTGACCACGGAATCGAGCGGCAACCGGACTTTCTCACTGGATATTACCATTCCGTCCGGAGATCCGGGGGCTCATGAAATTATCGCCGATGACGGTATGAACCAGGCAACAGCGGTCTTCACTATGGAAGGGGAACGGCCCCAGCCCCCGTTACTGCTGGCCCCGGCCACTTCGTCCGATACCACGTCGACCCCGTCGTTCGACTGGACGGATGTCAACGACCCCAGCGGCATCAGCTATACCCTGCAACTAAGCGACGACGCCAACTTCAACCAGCTACTGCTCGAAAAAACTGGACTGATGCAGTCGGAATACGTTTGGGATGAGGCCGGAAAGCTGGTCCCCTCGGCTATGGATTCTTATTACTGGCGGGTAAGGGCGGTGGACGGGACAATGCTGGCCAGCGACTGGGCAGCCGCCGCCTCCTTCCACGTAACCAGCGCGACATCGGGCAGCGGGGGAAATAAAGTGATGTATATTGCTATCGGGGGTGGGGCTGCGGCCGCCGCCGCCGTGATAATGGCGCGACAACGTAAAACGGCCTAGCCTTCTTTAGCGGCTGCTCCCGACTCCGGCACCAGGGTAAGCTGGAACTGCTTTCCCTTGTTACCCACTTCGCTGACCACCGGCAGCTCCCGGAGAACATCCGCCACCGGCAACGGCTCGGCGGCCAGGACGGTAAGTTCGACATTACCCTCGGCCGTACCCCCAACCATTACCAAGCTCAGTTTGCCGGCTTGCGCCAATTGCTCTTCGAGCGCCCTCAGCTGGTCCGGGTTTACCGGGGGCATCAGCCGGATAACAATATTACCTTGCAGCATTTCCGCAGTGGTTTCTTTGTCCTTTTCCTTCCGATTATCACCGTCAGGCTTGTTCTCTTTCATTTTCCCTCTCGCTTACTGGATAAGCGATATCATCATAAGGATATGGCTGTGTTGTCAAGTATAAATGCATTCATAAAACATGTCAATTGGCTGGTCCGTGCCGCTGTTTTAGCCGAGGCCACGTGCAGCCTAAATATCTTACTAATGGGGGATTATCCCGATTGTTATAATGACTCGTATGGGTGATTGTATTGGTTATTGGGATAAGGCAAAATAGGGAGAGGTAAGGTTAAGATAGTTAAAGAGAGGAGGGGAGGGTATGTCGAATAAAGACGGAATCAACCCGATGCTTACGACCAGTGAGGTAGCGCGACTGCTCAATGTGCACATCAACACGGTACGTCGCTGGAGTAACCAGGGAATCCTGAAAACCTATCGTATCGGTTCACGGGGCGACCGACGTTTCCACCGTGACGATATTCTAAATTTTCTCTCTGACAAATCGAAGATGGCGGAGCTCGATACCAGCGTGGATATTAACTCCGCTGTCGACCTGGTGATGGAGCACGTCAAAAAATCATAGACTAATCCCACCAGGGACTTCTCAGAAACTATCAGATGAAAGAGGCCTCAAATGGACAAAACAACCGTAATGATAATCGATGAAGAAACCTTTTTCCGGGCCGGTGTCCGTCAGGTACTTTCGCAGCAGCCGGATTTCAATATTCTGGATTGCGATCCCTCGGACGGGCCGCTGGACATGATTGAAGCCAATCTCCCGAATATTGCCCTCCTGGGGTCGGCGCTTGGTGCTCACAGCGGGCTGGAATTAGGCCGTAAAATCGCACGCTACTATCCCAATACCAAGGTTATCATGCTGAGCCCCAACCCGGATGACGAGGAGCTCTTCGAGGTTATCAAGACCGCGGCCGTAGCCTGCCTGAACCGCAACACCGACAGCGAGGACCTGATTAGTACCATCCGGCGGGCCTCTCACGGTGAGTATCCCATTAATGATAGTGTGATGACGCGCCCCAAAATTGCCCAGCGCGTGCTTAAACAATTCGAGGATATTTCCAGTATCGGGAAGGAAATGGAAACCGTCATCGCTCCGCTCACCCGGCGGGAAACTCAGATACTGAACCATATCGCGGAGGGCAATACCAACAAGCAGATTGCCGACCTCCTGGGTATCAGCGAACAGACCATCAAGAGCCACGTCAGCGCCATCCTGCGCAAACTGAATGCCAATGACCGCGCACACGCCGTCGCGCTGGCGATGCGGAAGGGCTGGATTTCGATAGAGAGGGAAAACTAAAAGGAGCTGTCGGGGTAATTGGATAATACATCTATTGTCGGCAAACACCTTTTGGTCAGGGGAAAAGAATGGTTAGTTTGGGAGACAAAATAGGACTGGGTAACAAAGCAGATGTTGATATCTTTGAAGATACAATCCAAAACCCGAACGATGAAACCGACAGTGAAAGCCCAGTGCTGGGGGATAATATGGTTAAGACCGAAACGGGTTTGAAGTTTAAAGAGCAGGTCATGCAATGCCTCCATAATCAAGGCTATGAGGTCGAAGAGGACGTCATCCTGCCCGGCAAGTCCGGGGTAGACCATATCTTCGACCTGATTGCCAATCGTGACGACGGTCTGGTCAATTACCGCATGGCAATCTGTATTACCGCCGGCGGTGACCGCATGAATGAAGTCAACACTATCTTCAATTTCGCCAATAAGGCCTACGACACCGGCATTACCGATCGCATCCTGATGGCCTCGCCTTCGGTCAGCCCGGAGGCCAAGATGCTGGCCCAGAAGCAACGTATCAAGGTAATTGATGGCAACGAAATTGAAGATTTGATAAACGCCATACCGGAAACCGAGATACCCTTCAAGAGTCAGGTTGATTTCAGCAGCCGCGAAAAACTAGTAGCCTCAATGATCGACATGGGTTATCAGGTTACGGAAAACGCCACCATCCGCAGCCGTTCCGGCGTGGAATACCACTTCGACGTTTTAGCCCGCACCGATACCCGGTGCGCCAATCACAGCGTAGCCATTGACTTCCTGACCGCCGATAGTAATATCGGTCTCGATCCGGTAGCCCTGTACGATACCAAGGCCTATGAATCCGGTATCGACGACAAGGTTATCGTCGTCACTCCGCAACTGGATGAGAAGGCCCGTCTTTTCGCCCGGCATCAGAAGATAAAGGTCGTGGAGCTGGGCGAGCCGAGAACGAAAACGCCCGCGGGTAAGAAGCCGGCTGAAACCAGCGAGGACAAGGCCCCGGCGGATAAAACTAAATCCAAGCAACTTCGGCAGTTGATTCAGGATGACGCCCTGCAACTGGTTCCGGAGGTAATGGCCCGCCGCTATAGTGCCATTCCGGTATCGCTGTCCGGCAATACCCTGAAGGTGGCGATGGCCGATCCTGCAGATATCTTCGCACTGGAAGCCTTTTCGGTACAGAGCAAGAAACGCATCCAGCCGATCACCGCCACCGCCCAGGAGGTGCGCGATGCCATTGACTTCAACTACAAGGGGCATGGTGAGATCGAAAAACACATCTCCCACATCTCGATACCGATTGACGCCCTCGACGAGCGGATGGCAATCGACGCCGTCGTCGATGCCCCGCTGGCCCAGGCACTGAATCTGATTATCGAGGAAGCCGTCCGGGCACACGCCTCAGATATTCACATCGAGCCAGAGGAAGACCGGGTGCGGATAAGATACCGCATTGACGGGACGCTACAGGATATGATGTCGTTGCCGATTAATGTACACCGGGCAATTATCTCACGCATCAAGATCTTGTCGGACATGAATATCGCGGACCATCACCATCCCCAAGACGGACAATTCTCCACCGAGGCGAAGAGCCGCGACATCGATGTCCGTGTCGCCACCGCACCCACCGTGTATGGCGAGATGGCAGTGCTCCGTCTGCTGGATAAGGCCCGGGCCACGTTGGGTCTTTCCGAGCTTGGCTTTCTCAGCGATAGTCTGGCGAAGTTCGATAATATGCTTAAAGTACCCTACGGCATGATTTTGGTCAGTGGGCCAACCGGCGCTGGTAAAACAACCACCCTTTACGCCGCGATTAACTCGCTGGACACCCTGAGCCGTAATATTATCACCATTGAAGACCCGGCGGAGTATCGTTTCAAGGATATTAACCAGATTCAGGTCAACACTCAGGCTGGTATTACCTTCGCCCGCGGTCTACGGTCGATACTCCGTCTCGACCCGGATGTCATCATGGTCGGTGAGATTCGCGACTCGGAGACGACCCAGATTGCTATCCAGTCGGCGCTGACGGGACACCTGATGCTAAGCTCCATTCACGCCAGCGATTCTTCCGGTGTGCTGACCCGACTTATCGACTTGGGGGTCGAGTCATTCCTTATTTCTTCATCGGTCATCGGCATCGTGGCGCAGCGCATGGTGCGGCGGGTCTGCCCCGATTGCAGCCACAGTATTGAGGCACCACTTGTGGAGCAAATGGCCTACGAAAAGGAAATGGGTGAGAAGCGTACTGAATTTATCTACGGTACCGGCTGTTCGACCTGCGCCTACACTGGCTATCTGGGACGAACCGGTATCTTTGAAATCCTGGTGATGGATGATGCCATCCGGGCACTGGTGACCAAGCTCTCCGGTAGCACCGAGATAAGAAGTCAGGCCATCGCCAATGGAATGGCAACCATGATGAACGACGGCATGCGTAAGGTGAAGGAAGGCATCACTACTCCTTCCGAGGTATTGCGCAGCGCCTACTCGCCGGATCTGAAACTTGATATTTAATCGAGGTGTGTTATGGAATACGCTTATGTAGTTTACGATCGCGATAAAAAAATGGTCGAGGGTAAGCTGAACGCCAGCAGCGAATCCTCCGCCACCAGCCTGCTCAATTACAGCGGCTACCAGGTGCTCAGTGTTAAGCCAGTGGTGCCTTTCTTTAACCTCGACAGCCTGACGGCTCGCTTCACCCGCGTCAAGCCTACGGAAATTGTAATGTTTTCCCGTCAGCTGGCCCTACTACTGGAATCGGGAACTGACATCGTTACCTCGCTGGAACTGCTTCAGGCGCAGACCGACAGCGCGACTATGAAACAGGTACTTGGCGAGGTTATCAGCGATATTCGCGGTGGCAGCTCACTGTCGGCGGCTCTCAGCCGGCATCCACGGGCCTTCTCCCAACTTTATCACCGGGCAATCTCCGCCGGCGAACAGGGTGGTAACCTGGAAGAGGTGCTGCGGCAGATGGCCAATCACCTGGAAAGAAGCGTTACCACCCAGAAGAAGATCAAAGGAGCCCTGCGCTATCCCGTCATCGTCTTCGTCATCGCGCTGGCCGTGGTGGCCATGATGGTCACCTTTGTCCTGCCCCGTTTCACCAGCCTTTATGCCCAGTTCGGCACCGAACTCCCGTTATTGCCTCGGATCTTAATCGGGATAACCGATTGGTTTAGCCAGTACGGGCTCTTTCTGATACTCGGCATCCTGGCCGGGGCCGGCATCTTTTACTTTTATATAAAATCGCCCAGCGGCAAGACCTGGTGGCATAATATACAGCTTAGCATGCCTATATTCGGGCGGATTAACTTGCTCAATAGCCTGTCGCGCATCTGTCGTACCATTTCACTGCTGTTCAAGGTCGGCGTGCCGCTGCCGGAAATTATGAGTATCACCATCTACGGTTCGACCAATAAAGTGATGGCGCAAACCCTCGCCGATGTACAGCAGGAACTACTCAAGGGCGAAGGTTTGTCTCGTCCGATGTCAAGGCGTAATCTGTTCCTGCCGCTGATGGTACAGATGACCCGGGTCGGAGAAGAGACAGGGAATCTCGACCGGACTCTGTCCACGGTGGCTGAGGCCTATGAGACCGAGGCCGAAGACAAAACCAGCGCCGCGGTGGCAATGGTCCAGCCGATGCTGACCCTGTTTATCGGCGGGATAGTTGCCTTCATCGCTGGAGCCCTGATTCAGGCGATGTACTCGGTCTACGGCCAGTTCGGATAAAGAGGCGAACAAAAATGAAAAGCCAAAAGGGATTTTCATTCATCGAGGTCATCATCGCCCTGGCGATACTAGCTGTCATCTCCGTCGCCTTTCTCGGCGGCCTGACGACGGCATCGCGGGGGTTGATGATCACTGACGAGCGAGAAACAGCTAAGAATCTGGTGGAGGCACAGATGGAATACGTCAAGAACCTCCCCTTCGCCGTATCGTACGCTAAGTCGGCCGATATCCTAGCGGAGTACGATGGATATGACGTTACTATCACCACTACCAGCCTAGAGGACGGTAATATCCAGCGCATTACCATTGTTGCCTCGCACGATAGTAAACCGGACATAATAACCCTGGAAAATTATAAGGTGAATCGATGATGATTATAACAGCGAACATCAGACGTCGCCTGTTCCGCCGCCTTGGTCGGGTGGGGAGATTGGGGAAAAACCAGCGCGGTTTAACTTTGATTGAGTTGCTGGTGGGTCTGGCGATCACCGGCGCTATCGCTGGCGGCATCTCGCTGAGCATCTTCCAGACCATTGATTACAACGCTCGCAGTAATGCCCGCATGATAGCGGTCAAAGAAGTGGAAAACGCCGTTCATTATCTCAGCCGAGACGTGCAGATGGCGCAGAAGGTAGAGACCATGACCCCCGACCCGGATGGGTTCCCGCTGACCCTGACTTGGGTTGAATGGGATGGAACGGAAAACGTGGTTGTATACACCTTGAATGACAGCGAACTGGAACGCGAGCACTTCATCAATTCCGCCTCTGACAGCGTAATGGTCGTCGCTCATAACCTTAATACCAGTTCCAGCGCCACCAACTGCGATTATGCCAATTATGTCTTCACTTATCGCCTGACGTCCACCATTGATGGGTACCCCAATATTGTGAACGAAGTTAGAGAGGGACGGATCAAACCACGATCGGCCTAAGGGCTAGGTGAGATTATGATTAAGAGGTTCATTCAATTATGTCGTAAGTTCATGAACCAGCATCAAGGCCAGGCCTTTATCCTGGTGCTAATCATGCTGCTCGTCGGCGGCCTGATGTTCGCCCCCTTGCTTTCTTTTATGAACACCGGGCTCGAAACAGGCTGGGTATATGAGAACAAGACCACCGAGCTTTATGCCGCTGATGCCGTCATCGAGGACGGCATGTGGCAGATAAAATATGACGAACTGGAGTCGTTGAGCTCACCAAGAACCTATAGCGTTTATGACTATGATACGGTATGGGACTTCGAGCTTGACGAGGCGGTGAATGACGAGAACGTCAGCGGAACCATCAGTTATCTGACACGAAAATAGTGCATTTATGCTAGCTAAGGAGTCACATAATGAATTTTGGAAAAGGGGCACAGCTTATACTCGCCATTGGCATCTTCGTCGTCGGCGCCATCTTCTTGTACCGGATGAACTCCGAACGCCAGGCCGAGGGTGACAGGATAGATATTCAGGTTGAGACGGCTCAGGAACTGCTGCCCCAACTAACGGCGGAACGTGAGGATTATGAAAGCCAGTTAGCCAGCCTGAAGGCAGAGCTGGAGAGCGTCCAAATTACGGCCGAACAGAGCAAGCTGGCCTTTCCGGAATCAATCGAAAGCATCGAGTATGATGAGATCATCTTCCAGATGGCCCACGATCGCGATCTGGAAATCGTCTACCTGACGGCTACGGAAACGTCGTCAAAATCAATTAGCGACATCACTCTCACCACCACTGGATTTCAAGTCAAGGTTGAGGGTAAGTCCATAACGACCAACTTCGAATCACTGAGCATCTACCGTGAATTTATTTACCAGACCGTCTCCGATATCCTCGATTTTATAAATGGCATCGCCGTCGATGACAACTTTATCTCGGCGACGCTTGATTCGGTTGATATTTCGGTACCGGGTCCGATTACCGAAGAGGATATTACCGAAATGCAGGAAGCTGAAGAACCGGATGAAATAGATGTACCTAACGCCGTCATCCAGGTTACCATCTACAGCTATGAAGGGAACTGATGATGCCAGAAGTCACGTTATTTATTGAAGACAGTTCGATAAAGGTAATGACAGCCCGAGGACGCAAGATTCATAAGTGGGCTAAATTATCGCTGGAGCCAGGACTGGTCAGTGATGGGGTCATCCTCGATGAGGCTAAAGTGGCGGAGAAAGTAAAAAAGCTACTGAAGTTACAGAAGATCGGGGAGCGCACCGTTACCGTTGGCATGAGCGGGTTTAACTCGGTGTACCGCCTGCTGGCACTTCCGGAGCTGACTCCAGACTTACTCCCGGAGGCTGTGATGCAGGAAGCGGGACGAGTGGTCCCGGTTCCCATGGACCAAGTTTATACTTCCTACCAGCAAATACTCTCTAATACCGGCGGCACCAAGGTATTCCTGGCGGCTTATCCCCGTCACTCGGTGGATACACTACTCGCTACCATGCAGGCCTCCGGTTTAAGAGTGAGCGCTATCGACCTGGCCCCCCTGGCGTTATGCCGTACTGTTAATGCCCCCAAATCAATACTAGTCAACGCCAGCGCCAACACGCTTGATATTGCCATCATGCTGGAAAGGGTGCCACAGCTCATCCGCAGCATGTCGCTGCCGGGGGACATGGCAACGTTGATGGAAAGGGTCCCCCTCATCGTCGAGGAAATCAACCGCACCGTAACCTTTTATAACTCCTCTCACACGGACAATCCACTCTCTGCCGAGGTGCCCATCATGGTTACGGGAGATCTGGCTCACAATCCGGATACCTGGCAGGCCATCGGCGGCAGTGAGGGTTACCAAGTATCGGCGATAACATCACCAATGCAGCCATTAGAAGGCTTCGACGCCAGCCAGTTTATCGTTAATATCGGCCTGGCGCTGCGGGAGCTTACCCTGGAAAAGGAAGGCGAAAACTTCTCGATAATTCAAATTAACGCCATGCCTCATGCTGAAAGGCCTCAGAAGAAGACCTCCCCGCTGAACATCGCGCTACCGGTGGTTATCGTACTGGGTATCGGCGCCATGTACTTCATGTATAATTCGGTGCGTAATACTACCGTCGATAACGATTTCAAACGGGATCAACTGCTGGCACTCCAAGACCAAATCCCCAGCGAGCAATTCGCCATCAATGACCTAGAGAGTCAAATAGGGGAGCTGGAACCGGTAATTGAACCGCTGCGCACCGAGGCTGATGTCTTCGGTGACACCTATACCAGCCTTGGGGTAACCCGTGAGCTGGTGGACGGCGACACCAACGCCGTCGTCAAGGCGCTACCGACCGATGTTAACCTTATAAGGATCAGCCATCAGGGCGACATCGTTAACATTAGCGGTAATGCTCCCGATGAGATTAAGGTCTTCGAATACGCCCGGGCCCTGCGCAGCAGCGGCCGTTTCACGATGGTGGTTATTGTCTCCATCGAGTCGGAGACTTCTGAGGAAGAGGCACTGACTTACAATTATATGTTCTCGCTCTTCAACGATAGCTATGCCGAATAAGGGGTTAGAATAATGGATATCTTTACACTAATACGCAACGCTTCAGCAAAAAAGGCCTCCGACCTGCACATGGTGGTGGCCAGTCCGCCGTTATTCCGCATTAACGGCAGCCTGATGCCGCACGACGGCACCAGTTCCCTTAACGCCAGCGAGATTAATCAGGCTTTTATTCAGATAACCACCCCTGAGCAGCGAGAAAGCTTTCATAAAAACCTCGAACTGGACTTCAACTATAGCCTGGCCGGAGTCGGACATCTGCGCTGCAACGCCGCTCAGCAACGGGGGGCCATCAGCCTGGCAGTGAGGCTCCTTTCCGCCGAAATACCGACGATTGATGACCTCAACCTTCCCACGCTTTACAAAGAACTCGCCTTGAAACAACGGGGACTGATTATCTTTACCGGCCCGACCGGCAGCGGTAAATCCACTTCCCAGGCCGCGTTGATTAATCACCTCAACCAGAACGAGCGGCGTCATATCGTCACCATCGAAGATCCTATTGAGTACGTCCACCCCAGCATCAATTGTGCCATCACCCAGCGCCAGTTGGGCAGTGACACCCTCTCCTTTCCCGAGGCCTTGCGCCGGGTATTGCGGCAGGACCCGGATGTTATTCTGGTCGGTGAGATGCGTGACCTGGAAACAGCCGCCGCCGTACTTTCCATCGCCGAGACCGGCCACCTGATACTAACCACCGGCCACGCGCCCAGCTCCTCGCAGGCAGTAGAAAGGGTAATCGACCTCTTTCCACCCCACGAGCGTCCTCTGGCTCAGGCGCGGCTGGCCTCGCTGTTGGTGGCCGTGCTGTTCCAGACCCTGGTGCCCAAAGCCGACGGCTCGGGGCGGACCGCTGCCATAGAAATCCTGATCGCCAATGCTGCCGTCAAGAACCTCATTCGCGAGGGAAAGACCCACCAGTTGCCTAATACCATCCGGACCCACCGCAGCGTCGGTATGATTTCCCTTGACGAGGCGTTGGTTGAACTCTATCTGAAAAATACTATCAGCCGGGAAGCAATGATGGGTTTCTGTAATGACCCCAAGGAGGTCGAGAAGCTGGCCACCGGGCAATACTCCCGCAGCACATCATTCTCCAACGTCATGTAACCAACTCCTGAAACCCGCTTATTACCATTATTAACCCGAATAAAAGAGGGGCTTACGAAACCCCTCTTTTCTTTTACCAAAGTTATTGGGCGTTGGTGCCGACGTTGTAATTCGGGGTAGTAGTCCCAGGATACCCCAGCGAGGCTAGAGTCGATGAGTGGTAAGAGATAAAATAAGGTGATGTTCCCCTTGACACACGTACTATTTTGTGCTATGCTTAGAGTATGGATAAAGAAAGAATTGTAACAGAAATTCAAACCAATATTACAAAGCATTTATTTGTATCAGTCCCCTGCTTTAAGTGCCAAAAACGTCAGCCTTTATCGCTTGACATGATGCACAAAAATATGTGGGTGATATGCCTGAATCCGAAATGTAGGGCACGATTCCGACCCTCTCTTGGTCGAGACAACAAGTACCTGAACCAATTTTATCAGAGCTTTGAGCAACTTCATGCACAATTACGCACAATTGGTCTTCCGTTGGCGTTCTTCCATGAGTTAACTGATACGATTTGGTCTCAGGATGATAAACAGCAAGGTAACACATAAACACTCCTAATAGGTGATGACATGAAAAAGTACGGCACAAAAGATTTCGAGAGAGACTTCCCTACCGATGATTCTTGTCTTGAGTGGTTATTCAAACAACGTTGGCCTAAGGGTGTGAAGTGCCCGAAATGTAACAAGGTAACTACTCACTACCGTATTAAATCCCGCCCAGTTTATTCTTGTGAGTTCTGCGGACATCAAGTTAACCCTATGGCCGGCACAATCTTTCAGGACACTAGGTTTGACCACTTGAGACTATGGTTTAAGGCCATAACAATAATGGCTGCTACCAGGTGTGGTATTTCTTCGCGTCAGCTAAGCCGAGATTTAGGCGTTACTGTTAAAACTGGCTATCGAATGTGGAAGCAAATCAGGTCTATATTATCCGATGGTAACGGTATCAAGTTTGTGGGTAAAGTCGAGATTGACGAGACCTATATCGGCGGTAAGAAAAACGGCAAACGTGGTAGAGGCTCGGAGAATAAAACTGTACTACTCGGTATAGTGGAGAGGAATGGTAGGGCTAGAGCCTTTGTTGTGCCTAACGTTAAAGCCAAGACCTTAATCCCACATATCGAGGCCAACGTTATAAAGTGTGCCGATGTCTATACCGATGACCTACTGAGTTATAAATCCCTTGCTAGGCTAGGTTTCAACCATCAGACAGTGGAACACTCCAAGAAAATCTACGTTAGCGGTAAGGATATTCACACCAATAGCATTGAAGGGTTTTGGAGTCAGTTAAAGCGGAGTATAGACGGAACTTATCATCACGTAACTCCCGAACACCTACAAGAATACGCTGATGAGTACAGCTTTAGGTACAGCCATCGGAATGACGAACAGCCGATGTTCTTAACGATGCTAAATCAGGTTGTTAAGAAGGCTTGTGAGAAGGTTTAGGTGTCTTAGCAACCTTCTTTAGTGCTTTGAGGACTTGGGCTTGGGTAGCACCAGGCTTATAGTCCTCAATCTTCTTTTCTTCCTTAGTTGACTTCTCTTTACTATCCATCATACAAATTATATCACGATTTGCGTTGCCTATTAGGGTATCACTATTGGTTTTAATCTACCGAGTTTTGTCACACGGTAAATAAACGGCTTGGGTGTCGTACTTTCTGCTTCAACAATTCTAGCATAGGCTTTTGCAAAGCATCTCATCTTTTCCCATCTTTTAGACTCAGAGCCCCACATACAAAAACAGCCAATGTTATACTGTTTGATTGCTGAAACTTCAGCTTCTTTCAAATGGTGACTACTATCATGGCCAATTACTGTCCATCCCCACTGCCCAACAATTGGCATCCACTGGTCGTCTTTTGCGCCCATTTCGAAGTGCTGTTGATGATAGTGTAGTTCATGGAATTGTTTGTCAAACTTCAATTCCAATAAAGCCTTTGGTAGAGACGTCCCCACATCCCTATCAAAGCACAATATCATGCGGCTAGGGTTATCCCTTCAAATGTCAGGGCATCAATGATTGCTGTCTCGGAAATCGCAAAATCCTCTTGAATATCATCCAATGACTCTCCTGCATGATAACGCCCTTTAAGAGTCCATGTTGGAATACCCATCACATTGGGAGCCCCAAATGATACGCGCGGATCTATGATAACCTGCGATTGTCTTCCTGCTAAATGCCAAAGAAGGGCTAAGTCATCTTCATAATCGAATTCGAGAAGGCGGTTTTCCAAAACAGGTTCCCAAGCCAACTGCCCGGATTTATCAGCAACAATCAGGCTTAACTCAGTATCTTTCTCAAATTGCTTTAGGTCTAGCAGAATGTGAAATCCCTCAGTCTTAAACCGATATGTAGCAAAGGGATACTCCGAATTGAACCTTTGTTGTAAATATTCTCTTGCCTTCCTAATTTTTGAAAAACTAACCCCTAGCCTTCTAAACTCGGCGACTATAGCAACCTCTACCAACTATAGGTAAGATAAATCCTTGCCCCTTTCTTTACCAGGCAAGGCAACCCCTGACTTACTTCGCCTGTAATGCCAGTTTGAAATCGTCTGTGGCGATGTACCCGCATATCTAGACGCTTCGACTGTGGTATAGCAAGGCAGGTAAAGTCTCCGACGCCAAGGCTCAACATCTCTTTCTGCAATTAATTTCGGCATAGGGAATACACCTTTCTATGACAGATTAAAACACCTTTGTTCACAAGTCAATATGGTACTGGTGGCAGGACTCGAACCTGCAACCTTGAGTTAATCAGACTCTAATACCGCTTATAAGACGGTTGCTCTACCTATTGAGCTACACCAGTACGTACTGCTATAATCAGGCTGTTCAAAGATAGGAGGCGGCATATGGCAAACGAACCAACTGTTTCATGGAAGGGCAAATCTGGCGTGTCCCACACCTACTGGGTTTACCCAATCGGCACAACCTTTAGCAAAGCCCCCGGCAACTATATTTTCACTAAAAGAGACGCTTCGGCGAACCACACCGCCATTTATGTCGGGCAGACGGGCGACCTTAATGAACGCTTTGATAGCCATGAGAGAATGCCTTGCATTACGAAGAATGGGGCAACTCACATCTGCGTTCACAAATCAAGCGAGTCCGAAAAGAAAAGATGCGCCGAAGAAAGCGATTTAATCGCAAACTATAAGCCCATCTGTAATCGAACCCCGTGACATTCGGCTTATTAGTTTGGTCCACCTTCTCCGATCCCCGATGATTTAATTCAACGGCACATTTCTCACAAGTGTTTTCCATTATTTACCTCTATACGTGTCCCTACGGGAACATCACCTAAAATAATGGTGGGGTTGTTAAACCCGGTCTGGATAAATGTCTGTTCATCTAACAGCTAATAAACCCCCAGGATAATGTGGCTGTACCAGAGCACAGTATTTGGGAAGCGGCTAGCCAGTGATAGGTAGGGGAATCCACCAGCAAATGCTTTTCAGCGGCACGTGATAGCTTCTATAAAACCTGCGAAGCCGTATTCTAGTAAACTCTTTACAAAACCTGCTAAGGCATATTCCCAGTGAACCATTCATGAAATAGATAAGCCTTATTCCCAACCGAACCCTTTACAAAACAGAAAGCCCACCGCCAGGGTATCTGACGGTGGGTTCTGTCTGAGCCGGCTTCACTTATTGGTTATACTATTTTCACACTATACGGATTAGAATTATGCTCGTTAATTAATATCCTGTTGCAGTCTGGGTTACGGTGCCGTCTGCGGCAACGTTATAGGTACCGACAAGGATAGTTTCAGTGCCCATTATGTAATCGCCAACCGTAGCACCGCCGGTAACGATTTCAACGTCATGCGTGGCATCTAGAACACCTGCACCATCGATATCACCGACACCCTGTTCGGCCATGCCAGCGACGACCGCCGTCTGGACGTTGGCTAGTTCGGTCTTAGCCGCTTCGGTCTGTCCGGAGTCCATGAACCGGGCAATGTTGGGGATAGCCACCGCCGCTAGGACACCAAGGATAGCGACGACAACCAGGAGCTCGATCAGGGTGAAACCCTTCTGGCTCCGGCGAAGCCTCCGCTCAAATATAATCCCGCTATAGTGAAGCCGTCTGGTTAAGCTCTTCATCATTTTTACATTTCCTCCTTTCATTAGTTTTTGATGATGAAGTTAAGCTAACTATTGTCATGTAAATCCAGTTTAACATAGCTATAGTCACAGTCAATCACTCGTTAGGCATAGGGAGATAGTATGACTCAGTTGGGGGTGTTTCACGCCTGAGGACAGCTCGAAACCGCCGCCACCAGTCCACGGCAACGGCCAATGCGGGCCTGAAATCACTACATAGTATCAGTCGCGGGAAGGACGATCAGCTAATGATTAAGGGGGCTTTCTCGCCCCCTAAACAGTAAAACGATGCCTCTGGTAAGGATTACGGGCCAGGCCGGGAAACGATAACCTGGATACGCTGGTGTTCAGCAAACTGCTTGGCTTCCTGACTGAGGCCGCCGGGAGTAACGAAAACCTTATTGCGGATACCCACGTCGTAGACCTTGTTATCGAACTCAAAGAGGCGGGATAGGGGTACCGGCGACGCTTCGGTATCCAAATCGACGGCGATGCGTGGCTTGATGATGCCGTCGTCACGGCTGGCCAGGATGGCGATGTTATGCTCGGCACCGGAGCGCCCTTTGATTTTGGCGTTTTCGATAACCTCGTAGCCACGGGAGCGCAGATATTGCACCAGTTGTTCCGGCGACTGATATTTGAACGGCTCGGCGGCACCGGGTGGCTCCGCTGGCGATTTGACCTCGGCCAGCAGTCTGTCCAGGTCGGTGGCGGTAAGCAACCGGATGCGTTGGCGCTCGGCAAAAGTGGCCGCTTCCTGCGCCAAACCGGGGGTAACAATCATCACCTTCTCGTGGATACCGCTGTCATAGGCCTTATCATCGAAGTGGAACATGTCTTGTAGCAGCAGCCGGTCGCCGTCAACCTCGACCCCGATGGCGATACGGTGAAGGATGATGCCGTCATCGCGAGTAGCCAGAATATCGATGTGGTGACGGGCACCGGAGCGCCCCTCGACTACAGCTCCCTCGGTGACCTCATACCCACGCTGGGTTAGGAAATCAAGGAGCGCGGTCTTCGGCTTAAGTTCGAACTCCAGCCAGTTCCGCTTCTCCTCGTTGAAGCTGTAGGAATAGATATTTACCTCGGTCGTCATGTACTCGCTGGTCCGCGAGGAGCATTTTAAACACTGCCACTTCACCGACGGGGTATTGAATATCTCACCGCAATCGTAACAGCGACGCATCAAACCGCGGCTCTGGTAATCGCTGTCGATGGTGTGCAGCTCGAGATTACATTTGGGACATATCATACGACCCGCCTTCATGAAATCCTCTTCCAGGCCGACGTAACCGCAAACACGGTGTTCCAGGATGCGGCCGCGGGCGATGTTACCGGAGCCACACTTGGGGCAGTGGATTGTGGGCCGCAGGTTGACGGCGTTGCACTGCGGGCAGTGCAATAGCCGGTCGAAGAACTCCCGGCGCAATACACCGTAGCCGGTCAGGGCATCCAGCATCTCGACCAGCTCATGCCCCTTAATCCCCAGGCGGCTCTCCAAGGCCGGATAACTAAATCCCATCTGAGAGGAGAAATCGAGTTCGGGGATAATCTCCACGACTGCGCCGGAGAGCAGCTCGTTAAGCAGCTTCCGGGCTGCTTCATTACCCTTGAGATAGACCAGAAGCTCGCTGGAAATAGAATCGTTAGCGTGTTCTATCATGGCCCTGCTCCTTGTGCCGTAGTAAGTTAGCCCAGTATAGCTTTCGAAAGATTGCTTAGTCAATAGTCAAATCCGGGGTCCCGGTTGACTTGGCCGCTCCAAATTGGGACAATAGGATGAAATATGGAATACGCCCTGATTGCCGTTTTCACAGTACTGGGTTTGGCGATTGCCAGCTTCCTCAACGTGCTCATCGACCGCCTGCCCAATAACGAGTCAATCGTTTATCCGCCCTCCCACTGTCCGGCGTGCCAGCAGCGGCTGGCGGCGCGCGACCTGGTCCCCTTCTTCAGCTACCTGCGCCTGCGCGGTCGTTGCCGGTCGTGCGGGGCTCCGATACCGCGCCGTGTTCTGGGGGTAGAAATCGGGGTTGGGGTGATGTGGCCACTGCTCTTCTGGCACTACGGGTTAACCGCCCAGTTCGCCATCATCGCCGTTTATTGCTGCCTTTTCGTTGTGCTGATGATTATCGACCTTGAACACGGGCTGCTGCTCAACCGCCTGATCTTTCCCGGCATGATTTTCGCCGTTATTATCAGCATCTTCCTGTCCGGCACCATCGACGTCTTCCATCTCGGCGGCAGCCTGGCATTACTACCGCCGACAATCGCTCAGGCAGGCATCGGAGCAGCCATCGGCTTCGGCATCACTCTGCTCATTGTCTTCCTCTCCCGGGGGGGAATGGGGCTGGGTGATGTCAAGATGGCAGCCCTCATCGGCCTGGTGGCCGGCTTTCCCACTGTTATCTTCACCCTGATTCTGGCCGCCATTATCGGCGGCATAGTCGCCATCGTCATGCTGGCCGCCAAAAAGAAGAAGCGCAAGGAGGCCATCCCCCTCGGCCCGGCGCTGGCCATCGCCGCCATTGTCACCATCATCTGGGGATTCGATATCATCATCGGCTACCTCAATCTAATCGGCTGATTACCTACTCCTAGACTCCACCCAAAAGACATACCACAGCTTCGCCATGGGTATTGACATTTCTCAGACGTTAGACTATAGTATGACATAATCCCCCGATAGTGGGATAAGGTAGGGTTAAATTGGAGCGACGTCGATCGAGCATTCAGGTAATCGCCGACATCTTGCGGCTGGGTGAAGCCGGCAAGACGGAGATTATGTACTCAGCCAACATGAGTTTCTTCCAGCTTAAGAAGTACCTTAACTTCTTGCTGGAACTGAAGCTGATTGACCGCGTTACGGTAGGCAACCCGACCGTAACCTACCGGGTAACCCGCAAGGGACTCCGGCTCCTCAATAGCATCGACACCGTACTGGAGATGCTCGAGCTTAAAGAAGCTGATTAACCAGCAATGCCATTGGGCTGTTAAGACATGATGACATAATGCTAAGGAGAAGTTGAATGACTGAGCGAAGAATGCTGATTATCCCGGCCGATGTCGTAAGGAGGATCGACGAAAACCGGGGCGACATGTCTCAGGCAGAATTTATCGACTTTCTAATCAACAGCCAGTTCAAGCCCGAAGAGATAATCGAGGAACAGCCCAGCTACGTCACCGAGGAACAGCTCCTTTCCATGGAGAAGGATATTAAGAAGCTCCTCCGCAGCTTCCTTGAGTTCTTCGTCAACTACGGCCTCGAACTCGGCAAGCAATCCAGTAACGGCGAACTGGAAGAGCTTATCGGCAAGCTGCAGGGCCTGGAGAAGGAACTGGACGCCGGGCCGCCTCAGAAAAAAGCAACCATCAAGTGGAAATAACCACCCAACCCGATTAAAACCTGGGCTCTTATAACCCCTCGGCAGCGAGGGGTTTTTCTTTTCCTCCGTCAGATATCACCCGCCCCGAATTTTTCGTAAAAATCCAGAATGCTTTCTATTTTGCGAAAGACCGGCTGGCTGGCCATTTACTGAATTTTTATCCGCCGACCATTCTAAAACATCGTGGTAGGGAAAAAGTCCTGACAAATCATCCCCCAAGCTGTTATTTAGCCGCGCAAGGGGCTAGAACATTGTTCTAGTACTTAATACCTTCCAATTTTTCCAGGCTCAGGTAGTATATATTCAGGGAAGGTAATATGGTTGACATAATAATTGGAACAGTTGGATTCATCATCATCCATGCTTTCGACTTCGTATCACTGCGGCGCATCCCGCGGCTGAAGCCGGTAACCTGGGCAAGCGGTAGCGCGCTGCTCATTACGGCGCTGGTTAGGTTGTCCCTTTCCCCAGATAAAATTGCGATGCCTTTCTGGCTCAGCGTCATCGGGTGGGTTGCGCTGGCTATCGGCGCCACCCTGCTCATCCGCTCCCTGTTCATGAGTCTGCCATTCCGCAAGACCTATGTTAACGACGGGGTAGGGGATCGGCTGGTAACTACCGGCTTATATGCCCTGGTGCGCCACCCCGGCGTTATTTGGTTCACCATGCTGATGCTGGCCCTGATACCGGTGACCGGCTCCCGGTTGCTGCTGATTGCCGCCCCGGTATTCATCGGGCTGGACATCTTACTGGTGTTCTTACAGGACAAATACATCTTCGGACGCATGTTTACCGATTACGCAGCTTACCGGCGGACCACCCCAATGCTCATCCCTAACCGCCGCAGCATTCGGGCATTCCTGAACTCTAATAATAAGGAAGCTGAGCCCAATAACCTGATATGGAGGACTAAAACCATGAGTCAAGAAGCCAAATTAATCGTTGAGGGCAATAATGACGAGCTCTGGCAGCGCTGCTGCGGTTTCATTGATCTGAGTCTCGATGACTTCATGAACATTCAGCGGCGGCTGCTGCTGGAACAGTTGGAGCTGCTCAAGAAATGTAAGTTGGGACGGAGCGTCATGCGTGGCCGCGAGCCGAAGACCGTCGAGGATTTCCGGCTCCAGGTACCGCTCACCACCTACGCTGATTACGAACCGTTCCTGCTGACCCGAAACGAGTCCGCACTGCCAGCGAAACCGCTCTTCTGGCAGCACACCTCAGGGCGTTCCGGGGAGTACTCCTACAAGTGGGCACCGGTCACCGCCCGGCAGTTCGACGAAATCCGGGCACTCCTGTTCGGCTGTCTGGCGTTCTCCTGCTGCTCCAGCAAGGGCGAAATCAACTACCAGTGGAAGGATAAGTTCCTTTATGCCCTGGCCCCACCGCCATACACCACCGGCTCTCTAATCCGTAACGCTCCCCACGAGGTATTCAACTTCCTGCCGCCGATCGAGGCCGCAGAGACGATAAGCTTCGAGGAACGGGTGCAGCTTGGGTTCGACCTGGCGCTCAACGAGGGGTTGGACCTTTTCTTCGCCATGTCCAGTGTGCTGGTTGCCATCGGCGAGCGTTTTAGCCAGCGGAATACCAATATCGATATCCGCCCGCTAATACGCAACCCGCGACGGCTTTCCCGGCTGCTCCGCGGCGTCGTGAAGAGCAAGCTGGCACGCCGGGAGCTCCGGCCCTGCGATATCTGGAAGCTCAAGGGGCTGATTTCCACCGGCTCCGACAGCGATGCCTTCCGGACGAAGGTCAAGGAGATGTGGGGGCGTTACCCGCTCGATGTTTACGCCGGCACTGAGGGCGTTATCATGGCCACCCAGACCTGGGACTACGAAGGCTTGACATTCGTTCCGCACCTTAATTTCTTTGAGTTTATCCCCGAAGAGGAGTCCCTGCGCTCCAAGGCCGACCCCGATTATCAGCCGCGGACGGTACTCCTCGATGAGGTCAAGGCCGGAGAGAAATACGAGGTCGCGATTACCAGCTTCCACGGTATGCCCTTTATCCGTTACCGCCTCGGCGACATGATCAAGATAACAGAGTTGCGCAACGAAAAGCTGGGCATCGATATCCCGCAGATGGCCTTCCACGGCCGCGTCGATGACATCATCGATATCGCTGGCTTTACCCGCCTCACTGAAAAGGTTATCTGGCAGGCAATCGAGCAGACCAAGGTTCCCTACCAGGAGTGGACCATCCGCAAGGAGCTAGCCGACACTCCGGTACTCCATCTCTATATCGAACTCAAGGAAGGAGCCGAGGTCAGCGCCGAGGAGATGGCAACCGCCTTCCACCAGCGGCTGATCGAACTGGACGCGCCCTACGCTGACCTGGAAGCCTTTATCGGTCTCCGGCCGCTAGAAGTTACCCTGCTGCCATCGGGGGCCTTCCGTAATTACATGCTACGCCGCCAGGCAGAAGGCGCTGACCTGGCCCACCTCAAACCACCCCACATGAACCCGACCGATCGCATGATCGAGAGCCTTCTGCCGACGGAGAAAGAGGTTGTTACCACCAGTACCGCCCGGCGGGAAACAGAAAAGGTTACCAGCCGCTGATATGGTTTAAGGTGAATTAGACAAAGCGAGGTACTGAGCAATGGATGCATCATCTAGGGTAAAGCGGGTAGTAGTTACTGGCATGGGAGTCATCTCTCCGGTAGGTAATAGCCTGGACGAGATGTGGCAGGAGCTTATCGCCGGTGCCTGCGGTATCGGCCCAATCTCCAGTTTCGAGACCAGTAACTTTAAGACTAAATACGCCGCCGAAGTCAAAGACTTCCGACCGCGCGATTACATGACGGCTAAAGAAGCCTCCCGCATGGACCGTTTCAGTCAGTTTGCGGTGGCTGCCAGCCTGCAGGCGGCTCAGGCCGCCGGTCTAAGGCTGCAAAACGGCGATGCCGAAGAGACCGGGGTTATCATCGGTGACAGCATCTGCGGCCTGCTGCAAATCTGCGATCAGATTGACGTGATGCGTAATTCCGGACCCGAGCGGGTCAGTCCGGTGCTGGCCCCGACCATGTCCGGGGATGCCGCCTCGGTGCAGGTATCGCTAACACTGGGAACCAAGGGGATAAACTACTCGCCCTCCTCGGCCTGCTCCTCGAGCAGCGACGCCATTGGTCAGGCCTACGAAAATATCAGAAGCGGCGATGCCCGGGTTATTATCGCCGGTGGCTCCGAGGCACCGATAATGCCGATTATTCTGGCCGCCTTCAACTCCTGCCGCGCCCTCTCGACGAAAAATAACGGTGTGGAAACCGCCTGCCGCCCCTTTGATGCCGAACGCGACGGCTTCGTCCTTGGTGAGGGTGCCGCGATTATGGTACTGGAGGATGCCGACTATGCCCTCGCCCGCGGCGCTCCGATTCTGGCTGAAGTCATCGGCTACAGCGCCACCAGTGATGCCTTCCACCTGACGCAGCCTTCGCCCGAAGGGGAGGGGGCCACTCGCGCGCTGAAGATTGCCATGCAGCGGGCGGGGATTACCCCGGATGAACTCGACTACGTTAACGCCCACGGCACGGCCACCCTGCTTAACGACCGCGTAGAAACCAGAGCGATGAAGAACGTCCTCGGCAAGACTGCCTACCGCATTCCCGTCTCCGGCAGCAAGTCCCAGACCGGGCACCTGCTGGGGGCTTCGGGCAGCCTGGAAGCGGTAATTTGCGTTCAGGCCATCAACAGCGGTATGGTGCCCCCCACCATTAACCTCAACCACCCCGACCCGGAGTGCGACCTGGACTATGTCGCCAATACCGCCCGCCGGGTCAAGGTAGATACCGCGATTACAAATTCCTTCGGTTTCGGTGGTCATAACTCGACGCTTATCTTCCGCCGTTTCCGGCCATGAATTACACCCCGCTTAGTTGGTTTTACCACGCCTCCGGATGCCAGAGACCGCATCCGGAACCTGAGCTGCACCGCTGGCAGTTCCCGCCTCATTGTGCCCCCCAACACGCACTATTGACAAGGTAACCAGCTTCCTTCATAATTTTGATAAATAATCAGTCGGTATCAGGCCGTACTCGGTGTCTTCTTGGGGGAGGGGTATCTCGTGAATATGTGGGTCATCATCCCACTGGTAAGCTTCCTGCTTTTCACTATCCTGGGAATAATTGTCTTCCGGCAGGACAGAACACGGCTTAACCGGATCTTCGCTGTCTTCCTCATCGCCTCCGGCGTCTGGAGCTTTACCTCCTTCATGCTGCACCTCAATCCCTTCCCGGAGTATACCCTCGTCTGGAACGAGGTTCTGGTGGCGGCCCTGGTCTGGACAGCAGTAAGTTATTACCATTTTGTCCGGGTCTACAACAACAAGCCAACCAACGTCGGCATCTATCTGGGCTACGGAGCTGTCTTTACCATCCTGGGACTGGGTCTTGCCGGCCACATCGTAGATTACGCCTACGTCGTGGACGGGATTCTCTATTACGACCTGGGAAGCGCCCTGTATATTGTCGGCGCGATTCCCGCCGTCTTCCTGGTGCTGGCTGTGCTCGGACTGGTGCGGCGGCACCGCAACTCCATTGACCCCGTTGACCGTAACCGCACCGCCTATCTGGTAATCGGTTCGGTTATCGTTGCTGTCACCAGCTATATCACCAACCTGACACCATCGATTGCCGGGCTCTCCATCGACCACATCGGCAACGTGGTCAACGCCTCGATAATCGCCTACGTCATCACCATGTACCAGTTGCTCGACGTCCGTTTCGTGACCCGTAAGCTGCTGGCCTACACGCTACTCATCACCCATATAGTCGGCATTTATCTGGGCTTATTGCTACTGGGGCAGCGGCTGATACCAGCCCAACCATCCTACTTGCAGGTCGTGTATAACGTATGCATGGTAATCGTCATTGCCCTGCTCTCCCGTCCCTGGCTGCATAAGCTCGAAGATTTTATTTACCGCTCCTTCCACTGGGGAACCTATCGTTACCGTCGGGCCTTAATCGAATTCGGCGAGCGGATGAGCAATGTAATTAATCTCGACGAGCTGGCCGGCGAGATGCTGACCACCATCAGCAAAGCCCTGGATCTGAAACAAGCCAAACTGCTGTTCCAAGATTTTAACGAAGGAAACTACGCTACCAAATATGTCTTCCCCAACAATCAAAGCGACCTCAATGACGAACTGAGCCTTAATGCCGATAACCCGATAATCGGCTGGCTGCACAAGAACAAAACCCCTCTATACCTGGAATCGATTGACACCCGTCCGGAGTTCAAGGGCCTGTGGGTGATGGAAAAGGAGCAACTGGCCGAGGCCAAGCTGGCCCTGCTGTGCCCCATCAAAAGCCGGGGACGGCTGATTGGAATCATTGCCCTGGGCCATAAGAAATCGAAGCCACTCTTCTCCCACGAAGACCTGGAGCTGGTTATGAGCATGGCCACCCAAGCGGGGGCCATCATCGAGAATGCCCAGCTCTACTCGCAGGCGGTCAACAAGGCTAATACCGACGGCCTGACCGGACTCTATAATCACCGCCACTTCCACGAGCGCGTTGACCACGAAATCGCCCGCGGCTCCCGCTTCGGGACCACCTTCTCGCTCATCATGCTCGACATCGACCTCTTCAAGGCCTATAACGACATCCACGGACACCTCGCCGGCGATGAGATACTGCGCCGCGTCGCCTTCTGCATCAAGACCTCAATCCGCAACCTTGATATCGCCTTCCGTTACGGCGGTGAAGAGTTTACCGTCATCCTGCCCGAAACGCGCCTCGACGACAGCTTCAAGGTTGCCGAACGCATCCGCAAGACCATCGCTTCGAAGGCCAGTTCCAAGGCCCCGCCGATTACTGCCAGTATCGGGGTCGCCAACTGGCCCATCGACGGAGTCATGAAAGAGGAGATTATCTCCAGCGCCGATTCGGCCCTTTACCGGGCCAAGCAGACCGGGCGCAACCGGACCTACCTGTCATCGGATGTCTCCAAGCCGTCAACCCCATTGGTTGGGGTCGAGCTCGAAGCCCAGTCACGTGCCCTGAGTATCATCTACGCCCTGGCCGCCACCGTCGATGCCAAGGACCATTACACCTACGGGCACTCGAAGAAGGTGAGCGACTATGCCGTCTCGCTGGGCGAGACCATAGGCCTGCCCCAGGAAAAGGTGGATATTATCCGTGCCGCCGGCCTGCTGCATGACATCGGCAAGGTCGGGGTGCCCGATTCGATACTCAACAAAAAGGGTAAGCTCAACGACGATGAGTGGAAGCTGATTAAAGACCATCCCAAGCTGGGCGTTGAGATACTACGGCACGTCATTGACCTGGTCAACTGCCTGCCGGTTATCCTGCACCATCACGAACGCTTCGACGGCACCGGCTATCCTTCGGGGTTGAAGGGAGACAACATCCCCATCGAAGCCCGGATTCTGTCCGTTGCTGATGCCTTCGATGCCATCACCTCTCCCCGGCCGTACCGCGACCAGCTATCGAGCCAGCAGGCGCTGGAAGAGCTGCAGCGCTGCTCCGGCACCCAGTTCGATCCCGAGGTCATGGAACATTTCGTCAGGATGATTGTCCCGCCGCCGGTCCGCAGACTGAAAAGCCGGAGCGGCGACAAGTCCCTCTGAAGGAAACTTTGGCTTGTTTTCCCACCTGTTTTAGCGTAGAATCTACGTGTAGCTACGCTTGCGGGAGTAACTCAGTTGGTAGAGTCCCTGCCTTCCAAGCAGGTTGTCGCGGGTTCGAGTCCCGTCTCCCGCTCCAATATTTACGCACAAGATAGTTGTGAAAAATTCACAAAATTCACAAAAGATCTACTAGACGACTTTCTTTATTCTAGGGCATCAGGCACAAGCTACAAAACTATTGCAGTATATCATGTAACGCTTGATAAATTCGTTGGATATCCACTTACGCCTGAGGGCATTAATGCATATCTCAATTCACTTACTTGTGGTAATGCCAAGCATAATTACTATCGATGCATCAAGACACTCTGCAGATGGCTATATCACACAGGCCGGCTAACCACCAACCCGATTGAGAAAGTTTTAACACCACGAAGACAAAAAAGGATATTACCAGCCATCTCTAAAGAGCAATTAGGAATACTGGTAGACCATGCCCTTACTGAAAGGGACAAGGCAATACTTAATCTCTTATGGTATTCAGGAATGAGGTTATCGGAGGTTACTAACCTACAAGCTAAGGACTTCAATTGGGAAGAGGGAACTGTCATCATATTAGGAAAGGGAAATAGGTATCGTAAGGCCCTAGCTGGAAACGGTATTGTGAAGAGATGGTTCTCTGAGCACGATAGCCTAGAGATAACTACTCGTGGTATACAGACAATGTTGCATAGGCTTGGACAAGTAACAGGTATTAAATGTAATGCACACTCGTTCAGGAGAGGTTTCTGTGTTCACAATATCAAATCAGGACTATCTAATAAGGTAATCCAGGCTTTAGGTGGTTGGGAAACTCCAGATATGGTTAGTCACTATGCAGCTAGTTTAACCTTTGAGGATGCTCTTAAGATATATCAAAATGTGAATTCCCAAAATACTTGAGGGTGAAATGTACAGTGACATACCAGTTCAGGTAAGTTCCTTTATAGCATGAAGTTATGCGGGCACTGCTTTCCTGTAATTTTACTCTATGATATATTACTCAGCATGGGCGGACTTCTAATGACAATGTATAACTTCCGACTACGATTCAAAATAGCCGAATCATACCGAGTAAAGTGTGATTTAGAAAGTGTTCAGCTAATAGGCTCAAGTAAACCAGAACGCATTCGCTTGGTAAGTGGGGAGAAGGGTTCTCCAATAAACGAAGGCATTGACCTTGCTATTATTGGTGGCCCTTATTCCTCAGATAATAAAGCCAGTATCGCTGCATTTAAATCTAAGCGAGCTCTTCTCCATTGGGCTTTAATATCTCGAACAGGAATATATTTTGGTGATGGAAAGCATAGGAGTGGATTGACTAAGGCTGGATTGGAATGGGCAAACGAGAAATATGGTTGCCATATTCCAAACGATATGCTTGGAATTGATATTTACGAGCATTCAGAGATTATTAGGTTTGCTAGTATCAAAGTAAAACCCACCGTTGATCGAGCTATTAGTCACCTAGTAGATACTTTTAAAAATGAATATTATTCAGATCGAGACTCCATAGAAAAACCAACAGACAAGCTTACACTTGCAAGCGAGATATATTCCTCATCTTTCTTTGACACCTTTCCCCGTAGTCGTTTTGTCACGCTCATTACGGCAATTGAGGCACTAATAGAAGAGCCAAGCCATTCTGAAGACATTCAACGACTAGTAGACGAGTGGATAAAGGTTGCTCAAACGAGAATATTAGATTCTGATACCAGAAACTCTATTGTGGGACGTCTGAGGGATTTGAATCGACAATCTATCGGACAGTCTGGGGCAGAACTTGTTGATCGCTTGCTTAGTGGACATACTTTTGATAATAAGCCAGCAGTTGACTTCTTCAAGTATTGTTATGATAAGAGAAGTCAAATACTACACGAAGGAAAACTAACAGATAATGGGGTAGACCTCTGGAAGCTAGCTAACTCTACGGAAGAGTTTGTCCACAGACTAATATTAGCATCGTTTAATGCTTCCTCATGATTATAAAAATGCGGAGCAAATCCTCCAGAGTTTAGCAAGATACAAAGTACATGATACCTATGAAAAGAAGAAAGGCACCAATTAGGTAAGCAACTATCTGTGGTTTAACAAGCATAATGATACCTAAGACGATAGCGATAATGGCGGCGACCATGCTCCCAATACCTGGCAGTCCTAACATTGCTCCCTCCTTATTTATTTATTGAACCATATAGTAACTTCAATGGTAGTCGATGTCAATAACAATTCGTAGGCAAAAAATTGATATCATAAAGTATTGACTACTTGATTAAATGATAATAGTATGATGGTCAAATATTCAATTGTTAAGGGGGTAAACAACGATGAAACTACTCAAACTACCGAATATTCTTGGCCTTATAGGTGCTATCTTAATTCTTGCTGGTGGATTCGCTCATTTCATGACTCTCATAGGCGTAGGTGGCATATTTCTAATGATATGTTTTATCCTCTGGTTAGGAGTTAAGAAACCATAATAGCCATTACGAACTCCATGCCTTAAGGGATTAGCTATTCTGATTGCTGCACTATGAATGGTTAATCCCTTTCACATTCATAAAGTTAATATATAACCAATATAGTTAAGGAGACACTAAATGGGCAGACTATCTGGTGAAGTGGCAATCATAACAGGTTCAAGTTCGGGAATGGGTGAAGCCACCGCATTACTATTCGCTAAAGAAGGAGCGAAAGTCGTTGTTTCCGATATAGTTGAACAGTCTGGACTAGCAACGGTTCAATCGATCAAAGATGCTGGCGGTGAGGCTATATTTAGCAAGACCGATGTATCCAGAAGTGAAGATGTAGAAGCAACGGTTCAAGTGGCTGTAGCGAAATATGGCAGATTAGATATTATAGTAAATTGCGCCGGTATCGCCTTAAATGAGGTTTCCACAACAGAATGTACTGATGAAGTTTTCAATAGAATTATTGCGACCAATCTCAACGGTGTTTGGTATGGTATGAAATATGCTATTCCCGAGATGGAGAAGACTGGTGGAGGGGCAATAATAAATTTCGCGTCTATAGCTGCCCTCGAAGCATATCAAGGTTTGCCAGCCTACTCGGCTTCTAAAGGAGGAGTAATCTCGATTTCTAGGGTAACAGCTATCGAATTTGCGAACAAGAACATCCGCGTTAATTGTGTTGCACCAGGGCACATAGCTACGCCAATGTTATTGGATGCTTGGGCTGAAGATGGTCTCCAACGCTTTAGAAACATAGCACCACAAAAACGTCTTGGAGAGCCTGACGAGGTTGCCGCTGTAGTATTATTTCTAGCATCTAATGAGTCGTCACATATTACTGGACAGACTATTGTCATCGATGGAGGCGTAACAGCTCGGATTCCATGACTATATGGAGTTCTATACGGCACCACTGTATTTACACTCTAATTGATTAGCAGCCAGTGTATTTTAAACCTAACTATAAATATCGCTGCAATAACATTGCAATGACATAACCTAGTCCGCCACAAATGGGAAATGTTAGCACCCACGCTAATACAATCCGCCTTGCCACACCCCAGCGTACCGCTGATAGTCTTTTTGTTGCACCGACTCCCATTATAGCTGCACTGGAACAATGGGTGGTGCTTACTGGAATACCAATCCTAGAAGCCCCCTCAATAACAACAGCTGCGGAGATATCTGCAGAAAAGCTCTGTGGAGTATCTAGAGTTGTGACCTTAACACCCATTGTCTTTATCACTCGCCAGCCGCCCACGAGCGTACCTATACTAATAGCTGATGCAGATACGGCTATTACCCACCATGGAATATTGTCCCACAAGCTCATTTGTCCAGACTGTGCTACGAGAGCCATAGTTATTACACCTATAGGCATTTGACCGTCGTTCTTACCATGGCTATATGCTAGGAAACCAGTTGTTAGCCACTGTAAACGACCAAATACCATTCGCAACTTACCTGGGGCTTTATGTCTGAAAATCCATAAAATGGCTAGCATAATACCAAAACCACCAACAAAACCTAGTGCTGGCGCGCTGACCACCGAAATTAGTACCCTGCGCATAACACCCCAGTTTATCGCCTTGAAACCTCCAATAAACGCACCAGCACCTGCTAGACCAGAAACAAATCCATGGGTAATACTTACTGGCAAGCCATAACGTGTTGCAAGACTTCCCCAGAAAACAACCGCACACAGACCTGCAATGATTGTAAGAAAAGAGGTTGCTTCGGGAACGAGTATTCCCTTACCAATAGTTATGGCAACTGCTGTTCCAGTGAAGGCACCCGCTGCGTTAGCCCCTGCTGCGAGTATCATTGCATGTAGGGGTGAAAGTGCTCGGGAACCAATAGATGCTGCCACAGCATTAGCGGCGTCATTAAAACCGTTTACTACAGCAAAGCCGATTGCCAAGGCAATGATTACTATTAGAAGGGGGTTATCCATGCTTTAACGCTATTCCCTCAAGCACATTAGCGACATCCTCGCACCTGTCAGTCGCGGTCTCTAAGTATCCGTAAATCTCACGCCATTTCATGATATTGACAACATCATCAGGATTCTTGAAGAGCTCGCCCAATGCTGTACGGCAAACCTTGTCCGCGATATTTTCCAAACGATTAATCTCTACACAATGTGGCAAAACACTCTTGAGTTTTCTAGGTTGTTCTAAGATTGGCATTGCTTTTTCTAATTCTCTAGTTTGTGCTATTAGTATGTCAGCAAGATCCTTGCTGGCCTGTGTGGTATTCTCTATTTCATAGGTTAGCATTGTCTCAGTTGCCTCGTGTATTAAATCGACCACATCGTCCATTCTCTGAGCTAGCGCAGCAATATCTTCTCTATCAAATGGAGTCACAAACGTGGTATGTAACATAGCTATAATATCATGTGTAATAGTATCACCATGATGTTCCATCTCAGTTAGTTCTGCTACGCTTCTAACAATGTCTTTAGTTCCCTGAACCATATTATTAAACTCTAAGGCAACATCTACCATGTTTTGAACTTCACTTTTAAAAAGTACGAAGAACTTATCTTCCTTAGGTAGAAATGGTAATCGTGACATTTGTAGCCTCCTAAATTAATTAGCCGACGCAAGCTAATGTCGATTTTACTCACAATCAAAGTGTATCGTCAATCTCCCAAGTTTGGCTTAACTAAAGCTAATAACCGAAAAGATATTTAACCGCTCGAGTTTACGTGAAAAAGACACATCAATATCTAACCTATCCCATAGAATCCCACGAGGCCTGATTGTATTGAATGGGTTACTGCCCGAGGTTTGAAGGCCAAATATTATGAGGGCAAAAACATTTACTAACTCTTCATTTGGCTGAGCCCTAGTATAGGCATTATCTTAATGATATACTCACAAGTAAGATGGCGGACAAGATAATGGATAATTGCTTAGCACCAGATTATGATAACATTGCCTTGCTCACTATTGACGTGCAGAATGATTTCACTTTGTCTAGCGCTCCCCTAGAAGTTTCGGGCACGAGGGAAGTGTTGCCCAATATCCGTAAGCTAATCTCTACATTCAGAAATCAGGGGAAACCGATAGTCCATATCGTTCGGCTGTACTTACCTGATGGTTCTAACGTTGACCTATGCCGCCGTGAAAAAAGAAATCGCCGATATCCAAATAGAAATAGTAAAACTGCTCGACGAAATAACAGCCGAGTATCTTTGTAGGATCCCTTTTCGTGAAGGGATTACTTAGGACGTTAACTTAATTCCAATCGGCCTAAAAGTATTCCGTTAGTATACCTATCTTTTCAAGTATTTACGTGTAATAGTTTGATTATATCCCTACTAGCAGGTATAATATAACTATGTACACAGTAGAACAAGCATCCCAGCAACTTAGCTTAGACCCTAGCCAAGTCCGCCTCTTACTACGCTCTGGCGAACTTAAAGGTAAGAAATGGGGCAGAGACTGGATGGTGCTTGAGTTGAACTACACTAGGAAAAGAAAGCCAAAGAAGGGCAAGTAGGAATTTGGGATTAGTAAATCGAGTAATAACAACTATGATTGCCCGAATGAGTAAAGAGGATAAAGAGCGATTAGTCGAGGAGATGACTGAGCAGTTCTTATCAAATATGACCGCTGAAGAGAAGCAGAAGATTATTAGCAGTATCGTAGAGAAATTCTTAGCTGATATGAGTGTCGAGGATAAGAAGAAGATAATGTCAGAGCTAACTCCCAAGATGATGGAGAACTTTGATATGACTGTAATAATGCCACAGATGCTAATGGCTATGATGGGGCAGAAGCAAGACAAAGATGAAGCTGCTAGTGTAATACCTACAGCTCTCAATATTACTAGCAAGTCCAAGCAAGGAGGCCCTAAGCCTAAGGGAGGCACAAATGAAAAAACAGAATGAGATCGCCAAGGAACTTGGGATTAGTAGTAGCTATTTAAGCATGATTCTAAGAGGTAAAAGGAAATGCCCTTCTGATCTCGTTAGTAAGTTACAAGCAACTCCAGGTATTCACAGAATTGTAAAAAATCATAATTACGAATGGCCTTCCAAGCAGGTTGTCGCGGGTTCGAGTCCCGTCTCCCGCTCCACACGACCGAGTAACCACTTGTCCTGGTTGAGTGATCATTCCTGATCGGCTAGAAAATGGCGGGAGCGCATGGGAGTCGAACCCACCAGAGACGTCTTACGCCCCCCAACGGATTTGAAGTCCGCAAGGCCCACCGGGACCTATCCGCCCCCTCACCAACAATCCTGAAGAATTTTAAGCCTCTGAATAGCAGCCCGTCAAGTTAAATGGCCAGACGTATTTCAGACTGATCAGGAAATGTCTCGTACCGGGACCAGGTTATCTCACCCTCGGTAACGAAATAAAGACCGCGCGGCGGCTATCTGCCTGGAAACGAGGCTGCCCTCACCATCCCTTGGCAAAATATGGCGCTGCCCATTTAAGGCCATCCCTCGTGTCACCGACGGGGACATATTCGCATCCTATCCAGCCATCATATCCTGCTTCGTCAATAATGCGCAGTAGATTTTCGAAATCGATATCCCCAGTACCGGGCTCATGACGTCCGGGGTTATCGGCGATCTGGATATGACCGATATAAGGCAGATTCGCCCGAATACTGGTGGTCAAATCGCCTTCCATACTCTGCATGTGAAAGGCATCGTAGAGGACCCGGAGATTATCACTGCCCACCTCTTTAATAAGATCAACCGACTGCTGCGTATTGGACAGGTAATAACCGGGGAAATTATTGGCATTCAAGGCTTCAATAAGTAGGCGAATACCATTTTGGGCCATAGCTTCAGCCGCAAACCGCAGGTTCTCCACCAGTGTCCGGCGGGTTACCTCGGCGGGCAAATCCGGAGGTGCGATGCCGACCGGGCAGTGTAAGTTCCGACAGCCCAGCGCCGTCGCATACTTGATGGCCAATTCCACGCTCGCGCGGAACTCGTCTTCCCGGCCGGTGATACAGGCAGTACCCCGATCACCTGCATCCCAGTCGCCCGGCGGCATATTATGCAGGGCCACTTCCAGGGAGTGCTGTGTCAGCTTTTCTGTTATTTCGGCTATTTCCCACTGATACGGGAACCAAAATTCCACGCCCTTGAAGCCGCTGGCAGCCGCCGGCTCGAACCGCTCAAGAAAGGAGTATTCGGGGAACATAGTTGATATGTTGGCGCTGAGCCTAATCATGACTAGCCTCCTTGCCGTATTCTAAACCCTTCTCGCCCCGTTCTTTCAGGATACTGATGAGCAAGCGGTCCCGCTTCCTGACCAGTTCCTTACCCACATTGCTGTCCTGATAGTCGAAAAATCCACGGCCGCTCTTGAGACCAAGCTCACCATCATTAACCATATCCGCCAGCCGTGCCGACGGCTCCTTGTCATCATTGATTTCCTTAAACAGCTGCTTCTGGGTGGCATACCACACGTCCAGACCGCCCAGGTCGCAGGTTTCCAGGGGGCCGTTGACTGCCAGGCGCAGCCCGAAGCCACCCTGCACCACCAGGTCAATATCATGGGCACTGGCGATGCCCTGCTCCCAAAGCGCCCAGACCTCGCGTATCATGCCGGACTGGATACGGTTGTGCACCAGGCCGGGAATCTCTTTCATAATCTTGACCGGGGTTTTTCCGGCACGCTCAAGCAGGGCGCAGATTACCTCCATGGTTGCCGCCGACGTTTCGGGGCAGCGGACCACCTCGACCACGGGGACAATGTGGGGCGGATTAATCCAATGGGTAATCAGGATTTTATCCCGCCGCGCGCACTGAGCAGTGAAATCGCCCAAGGTGAGAGAGGAGGTATTGCTGGCCAGGATGGTTCGCTCCGGGCAGTGTTTATCCAGGTCGGTGAATATGGCCTTCTTTATCTCGACATTTTCGGTGACTGCTTCGGTAACAAAATCCGCATCCCGGACGGCCTTCGGGAGGTCGGTAGTGATTGCCATCCGGCCCAGGGTTGTCGGTATCATATCAGGGCTGATTACGCCGCACTCAACAAAGGCTTCCAGGTCGCTTTTCACCCGGGTCAGCGCTCGCTCCAAAATCTCATCACCCCGATCCTGCAGCGTTACCTGATAACCCCCCAAAGCGAATGTAAGCCCGATGCCGTGGCCCATCGTCCCGGCCCCGATGATGACGATATTCTTAATATCTGTAACCTTCATTACCGACCCCCTTCTTATACGCGCATTACTGAGATTCTACATCGTACCGCATTCTTTAGATTACCCCCCAGCTCTTCAATCCTTATTCCATATTGGTTTAAGTATTTCGCCGATCACTTGTTTTGGCCCCCGGCTGGCTTGAGCCAGTATTTGGAGATCAGCCAGGATTCCCTCCAGCCCTTGCAGGGCTGCTTCGCGAGTTAAATCCGGTTGCTCGGCCTTCCTGTTTAGAATTTCGGATTAACAATACTATCGCAAGTGTCGCCGCCGAGATATCGCCGGAGGAGTTATTTGACCAGCTTGTTAAGCTCATCAAGCAGGTTTTCTTCAAAGATGACTTCCACCGTCCATTTGGCACCGTTGCCGACAACTGCCGGACACACCGACGTATGACCACCGGTTTCGTCCATTTTTTTGAATTCATCCGGGTCAACCATCCAAAAAGGGCGGCCATATGTTTTGGTCATGATGTCACGGCAGATTACAGTGCCGTATTCATCGATAAACTTCTTATGCAGGGCCCGACCTACCTCAAAACTACGGAAGCGGTCAGTTTCTTCAGCTACGAAATTATCTATCGGTCTCCCCTTAAGCAGGCCAATAACAAGCAATCCGGCGGAGTACGCCCCACATCCAGAATCACCAAAGAGGGCACCGCCCCCGGTTAAAGCAGTGGCAGCCTTGAAAACCCCGTTGTCCCCGAAACCCAGCGTTTCCATTATTGCCGCCAGGGCACACTGACTGCAGGCCCGCTCGTGGCTCTCGTGATAATATCCCAAATCATAGGCCTTTTCGGCCAGGCGCTGTTTATCCTGCTGTTTAAACATGTTCCGGATCCCTTTAGTCACTTGCCAGTAAATCCCGGCTCGCAATAGCGGCGGCAAAGACAACCTGGTCTATTATCCTGCGGTTAATCGCGTAAGTAAACTCATCGGTAAACAAATAAAATCACTGGCCGGCATGCAATCGGCAAACTCGGTTGTATATTTAACAGTACCGGTATCCCATATTCGCCTGACTAAGGCCGCGCTTTCTCCACCGCGGCCTTGGCGGCTTCCGTAGTCCAGACCAGTGCATTCTTTTCTTCTTCGGGCGATATTATGGAAGAAGGGCGATAATCTTCTACCCAATTACGACCCGCCTCGGTCACCGTACCCCGGTAGAGCCAAAGCATCTTAAACCCGTTGTAATTGCCAGCTGACCAGCCATGCACGAATCCTTTAGGTACGAACAACGCCGAGCCGGGGTCGGCCCGCCACCACTGGTCATGGAAGAAAACATACCCCGGACCTTCAGATTCACCACCAACAATGATAATCTCCCAGGTGTCATGCGAGTGCAGCGCCACCGACCAGCCGGGAACAAAATCAACCGTGCCGAAGCACACCTGCTGGGATTCATTGATGAAGAGCTTGGATACTACCTCCACCCCTGGCTCACCATGTACCGTTGCGGTATCGGGATAAATCATATATGGTTGTTCGTTCATAAGGACTCCCTTCTTTTGCTTCCTAAACAGTAATCGCCTACCAGTGTACCGGCACCCGTCCCCCAATTTCAACGAGGCGTTAGTTCTGCCGAAGGCTAAATATTTGGCTGCTGGAGATCGGGTCTAGTTTTTTTGAGTTCAACGTTCACCAGATAACGGGGGAAATACCCGTTAAGCGCCCGGACGACGTCCTCACCAGCCTTCTCCCCAGCTATCCGTGCTGAACGCTCGGAATACCAGGCGAGATGCGGCGTCAGGATGACATTATTCATCTTTCGCAGCGGATTATCCGGGGCAGGCGGCTCCTTGGCGGTGACATCGAGGGCGGCAAAGGCAATCCGGCCGTTTTCCAGGGCTTCGATGAGGGCTTCTTCATCTACTACCGGCCCTCGGGCGGTGTTAATGAGCACCGCCGAGGACTTCATCAACGCAAATTCCTTCTTCGATATCATACCACGGGTCTTCTCACTAAGTGGGGCATGTACCGAGACGTAGTCGGAGGTCTTCAGCAGTTCCTCCAGACTGACCAGCTTGACGCCGTAGTCTTCGACCACCTGGGGCGAAACGAAGGGATCGCTGGTTTGGATGGCAAGACCGAAGCAGCGGGCCCTCTCGGCGACGGCCCTTGGTATCTGACCAAACCCGACTAACCCCAGCGTGCCGTCCTTCAGGGCGGGGACAGGCAACATCGCCTTGAAATTCCACCCTCCCGACCTTATCTGGTCATTGCCAGCAACTATCCGGCGGGCAGTAGCCAGTAGCAGCGCCAGGGTGTGGTCAGCAACCTCGTCGATGCAATATTCGAGGACATTGGCCACCGGAATGCCTTTGGCGGTAGCAGCCACAACATCAACATTGTCATAACCGATGCCGCGCCGCACGATTAGCCTGCAGCGCTCCAGCGAATTAATTACATTGGCCGTCATCGGGATATAGACATTAATGATGGCATCGGCATCCCGGGTGAGCTCAATCAGCTCAGCCTCGGTCTTGGCATTACCGTAAGTAAGGGTAACCCCTACCTCCTTCAGGATAGCCTCTTCCGGAATCGGCGGGCGCAGTACATCCGTGGTTACTACCTTGTACATCGAAACCCCCTTCAATTGTTACCCGGGATTATCCCTTGAGGTCACTCACGATCTTCTTAAACTCATCCTTGCACAAGGAACATCTCCGCTCCAGGGCATGCAATTTAACTCGCTGTACGATTTCCTG
>Ga0272441_10001841_pt1 | contig 44422 bp, 37 predicted proteins | sample SSMProp6N_FD_193582 | JGI IMG/M metagenome (GOLD analysis project Ga0272441, IMG submission 193582) | Marine sediment archaeal communities from Little Sippewissett salt marsh, Falmouth, MA, United States - SSM-Prop-6N | ecosystem: Environmental > Aquatic > Marine > Wetlands > Sediment ... | reverse complement strand
GTCTGAAGGTATGATGTTTTGAAGTCCCTGGAACTGCAGTTCGTTCAGGAACTGATCGATCAGGTTCGCCGCCTCGGGCTGGTTTGTCTGCTGCAGCTGAGAGCGAAGTGTCAGTATTTGAAAGAGAGGATCCGCTTCGGCTGTTTCAGGGCGGGAGAGAAGCCGAAAGAGGCTGTTTTCTATCGTGCTGCCCAGACTTTTTACGAATGAAGCGAGTGCTTCCGGATCTGTTGATAAGGTGCTCTGGCTGGACAAGACCTGGTCGAGAAATTTCAGGACGTTTTGCAGCGTGGAACGCAGCTTGAATGGAATTTGAGATGGCTCAATGTTCTGCAGGCCTGTATATAAATTATTGAGTGTTTTAACGATTCCCGGGTGATCGGAAAGTGCAAGTTTTATAGTCGTCGGATTCAACGGGATGCCGGCTTTTTGGAGCTGGACTGCAGTACGAGCCTGCTGCCGGCCCCATGATCCGAACTGGTCCAGGAGTTCACGGAGTTTGGTAACAGCTTCCTGTGTGACGGGAAGTCCTGCTTCGATCAACTCCTGGGCCAGGTTTACATTGGCCTCGTCAAGTGGAATACCGAAGTGGTTCAGAAGCCTTGAGATCAGCGTCGTTTCGTTTGTGTTGGCTGCTGCACGGGCAGATTCATCTGGCACCACCTGCAGCAGCAGCTGGTTCCCGCTTGAGTCTTTCACCACGAACTGGGCTTGTTTGCGATCGGCTAATTCCGCGGTTTGATCGGAGGAGGTTAACTGGGCGATGACAGGAAAACCATCGAGTGCAAGCACAACATGATCGGCTGCCACTTTCAGAATTTCAGCAGAGATTCTCTGGTTTACCCGCAGTGCGTGAGATGGGTCGCTCACTCGCTGCTGGATGGGGACAGGTTGTATACCCGATGTTTCCATGATCCTTCACTCAATGCCGGGGCTGGGCAAGCCAGCCCCGGCTTGTATTACGATCAGCGTTTCAAATTGACCAATTCCTGCAGCATTTCATCCGAAGTGGTGATAATGCGTGAGGAGGCCTGGAAGCCTCTCTGGGCGAGGATCATGTTTGTGAATTCCTTTGAAAGATCAACGTTCGATGCTTCGAGATATCCTGAGGAAAGGGTGCCGCGTCCGCCTGTGCCGGGTTCTCCGATTTGGGGTTCGCCAGAGTTCAGGCCGACGGTGTACATGTTCTGGCCAACACGGTTCAGGCCGACCGGGTTCACAAAGGATGCAATACCGATCTGGCCGAGAAGCTGCTGCAGGCCGTTCGAGTAAAGGCCGTAGATTTCACCGGTGTTGGATACGACGTCGAACCCTGAGATTGTTCCTGCAGCGAGGCCGTTCTGGCTTACCAGTGCAACAGTGTCGTCGGTGGAAAGCTGTGTGAGGTCGCTGAACTCGATGTCGAATACGGTATTGGATGCACCGCCGGAACCTGTGATGGTAACCTGGGTTGCTGTTACGGCGTCAAAGGAGCCGTCCGGGTTGAAGGTGAGTGTTCCTGAGCCTGAGCCGCCTGAAGTGACACTCCAGTCCCATTCGTTGTCTGTTGCTTTTTCGAATTCCACGCTCAGCGTCTGCAGATCGCCGAGTGAATCGTACACACCGATGGTTATCTGCATCGTGTCGCCGTTGGCGGCTGAGGCGTCGATATTTCCGCCCAGCAGTGCTTCAGTAGTGGAGCGGGCCAGGGCATCGTCGAGCGGAATTGTGACCTGGGTCAGCCCGGTGCCGGTGTCGATGACACCGGAGGAGTCGGGCATCCATCCCAGGATCCGCTGCCCGGTGGAGGCATTCACAAGAACACCTTCAGAGTCGAGTTCCAGTGAGCCATCCCTGGAGTAGTAGCGGGTATTGCTGTCTTCATATACGAAGAATCCATCACCCTGCAGGGCCATATCCAGCGAACGGCCTGTGTCTTTCAGGGAGCCCTGGGTGAAGTTGCGGCTGATTGAGCCAAGCTGGACGCCGAGGCCGATCTGGGTGGGATTGATACCACCGAGGTCGGTTGTGGGGCCTGAACCGGCACCAAGCAGCTGGCCGAACTGGTCCTGGAATGAGACAACACTTGATTTGAATCCGGACGTATTTGCATTCGCCAGATTGTCGGCGATAACGTCCATATACGATTGATGCAGTCCTAAAGAAGTAATTGCAGTTGACATTGCACGTAACATGAGTTTCCTCCTGGTAATTTTTACAGGCTTCCTCCAAGAGGGCCGGCCTGTGTTTTCTGATTTTGTTTATTCGTTATCGGCGAGGACGACACTATCGATCTGAGTGAAGACACCTTCGCCTTTTTGCTCTACATCGAGAGCGGTCACTATCATGCGATCTTTTACATTGACGATAAAAGCCAGATCATCCATCAGGATCAGGGATTCGCGGCAGCCCCGTTTTTCCGCTTTTTCAACAGCTTTTGTCAACCGGTTGATCCCGGTATCGTTGAGGGCTATGTCGCGTACCTCCATTCGCTTTTGTGCATGGTTCGAAAACTGCACATCGTTCGAGGCTTCTGTAAGCGCATCGGCAAACGATCCATTGGATTGAGCCGTTTTCCCGGTTTGCTTCTTCGAAGGGGTGGGCGATATCCCACTGACCTGGCTGAGGTTTACTTTATCGACCATTTCAGCCTTCCTCTGCAGCCGGCTGGATGGATAGAACATTGTCCAGCGCTACTGCGTCTTCTCCGATCAAAAGCCTGGTTTCACTTCCTGATCGTGTGATACCCTCGACAAACCCGATCTTCACGAGGCCGTCGTCGGTTGTATACGACACCATCTTTTCAAGCAGTGAAGCAGCTTCGACAAGCTCGTTATTCTCAGCAAGGCCCTCGATGCCTCCGTTGATGGCCTGCAGTTCCTGCAGTGAGTTCAACTGTGTGATCTGCCCCATGATTTCATTGCTGTCCATGGGTTCGAGTGGATCCTGGTATTTCAATTGAACCAGCAGCAGCTGCATGAACTCATTGCTCTCCATACTGGTAAATGTGTTCACACTGGCTGTGCTGTTTGCTGCGGTTGTTGTTGCTACAGCTGATACTGTCATAAGGCACCTCTCAAATTCTGTAATCAACAGCAGTATCACTTCTCTGCTGTGTAGTGGGCTGAATCAGCTCTGGTTCTGTTTGTGATGGCTGGAATTCTGGCTGTCGTGGTGCAGCTGACTGCCAGGAATCCGGTGTCTGTGAAGGATTGTGCTGATTTCGAGACCCGATATCAAATCCGGTGAGTTCGATGCCTGCGTCGGACAGCGATTTCTGAAGCGTGTGAAGATGGCGTTCAAGCAGCTGGTTTGTATCCTGCTGCTCTGCGCTCATCGCCACCCGCAGGCCGTTATCATCCTGTACCAGTTTGATCTGGATTCGCCCCAGTTCTTCGGGGTGCAGTTGGATTTGCATGGATGTTTTTTTCGATTTCAACAACTGCGTAACCCCGTCTTCAATCTGGGGAAGGATCACGGCGGGCTGAGCTTCCGCTGAACGGGCCGGCTCAGACAGGTTTGATACCTGTGGTGGCGCTGTCCCCTGCTGGAACTGTACATTGACATCATTCTGGCTGCTTTCAGCCTGTACCTCTGTTTTTCCGGATGTTTCAAGGTCTGGCTGCATTTCAAAATCTGCAGTTTCTTCCTGTGCCTGTTCCGAAGCAGCAAACGTCTTTTCCTCAACCGCAATTTGTTCTGCTTCCGGTTTGACAACAGAGGGTTGTTCAGCAGGTTTATTGGTTTGCACAGATGTGTTCTTTTCACCGGTCATTTCAAAAACAGGTTTTTCGTTTTCTGTTTGTTCAGATAGTGGTTTTCCTTCCTTTTCTATAGTCGCCTGGATCGGCTCGGACTCGGTATTGATAATGTCCTCTTCTGATGAACGTCCTGTTCCAGCGCTGCGAGTTTCAGCAAGCATTTCTTCAAAGGCAGGCAGGGTTTCCTGCATGCTTTCAATCGCCGGCTGGTCAGCAAGTTCCCCGGTCGGGACAGGGGCTTCCGCTGTTTCGCCCGTATCTGGTTCTATACGAACTTCCGGCATTTCTGCGGCAACAGCTGCCGGGACGTCTGTTTCCACCCGGACAGGTTGTACATCAGATTCCGGCTTTGCTTCCGCAGCTTTTTGCTCCTGCTTCGGCTGGGCAGTTTGCTGGTTCTGAGCGGCAGCTGCCATCTGCTCCGCTTCCGGAGTTTCATTTTTCAGCAGCTTCTTACGCTCACGTTCATCCAGGCGAGTTTCTAGGACATCATCAAATGATGTTTCCTGGTTGATTTCCTCCTGCCTTGGTGCTGATTCAACAGCAGCAGGGGGTGTTTCCAGGAATTGGGCCTGGATAAGAATATCCTGCATGGTTCATTAACTCCTGTTCGCTATATTTTTCAGCAGGCCGAGCTTGCGGCTTACAAGATTTGAAAGCGCCTGGTATCGCACGCCGGTTTCTGTAAGTGTTGCAAGCTCCAGATCGATATCAACATTGTTTCCGTCTGCGCGCTCGGTACCTCCTTTCCGGGCTTCAATTTGAAACCCTGAAGTTTTTGTTTGCGATGCTAGGTGGCTGCCGTGAGTGCCTTGCACAGTGAGGCGGCGTTCAGATCCAGCTGCCCGCTGCAGAGCTGTCTCGAAATCAACCTCCTGGGCCTTGTACCCTGGCGTATCGATATTGGCTATGTTCTGAGCCGTCAATTCCTGGCGGCGAGCAAGGCCGTTCAGGGCGCTTGCTGCTGTCTGGATGGCATCATCTGGTAGTATTCCTGGCATTTCACACGCTCCAATCGAACATGGATTCATACGTAGTCAGAACCCGTTGGACATAGTTTTGTGTTTCCTGATAAGGGGGGATACCGTCGTATTTATCCACAGCTCCCGGCCCGGCGTTGTAGGCAGCCAGTGCAAGGTTTACATTGCCGTCAAAGCGGTCCAGCATCTGGCGGAGGTAGTTTGCACCGCCGTCGATGTTTTCCAGCGGATTGAAGGAGTTGGATACGCCCAGGGATTCAGCTGTGCCGGGCATCAACTGCATCAGGCCTTCCGCGCCGGCAGCTGAGACTGCCATGGGGTTGAAATTTGATTCTGTTTTGATAACAGCCTTGATAAGTGAAGGATCAAGGTTGTATTTTGCAGCCGCACTGGAAATGATGGTATCGAAACTGTCGGAGCCTTCGAATACCGGCATGCCGTCATAGAACCACTTGGGCTCGATATTTTCAGCTGCCGGCTCCCGTTCCATAATATCCAGCATGAGCTGAGCCATAACAGATTGAATACGTGAAGTAATGTCGATCATGATTGCTTTTCCAGGTTGTGAGATTTGTGATACGCCTGGGCGATGTAGATGTCATCGCGCAGTGCGTTTTCTTTCCGGTTTTCTTCCAGCAGAATCCTTTGTTCCTCTTTTTCCTTGAGAATTTCAAGGGTCTCTTCATCCTGCCTTGCTTTAATGATCTTCTTTCTTTTTTCGTCGATCCGCTGGTTTATCTCAGCAAGAATTATCTTCTGGTTATCGATCATCTTCTGAAGATTTCTCAAGCCGTTATGCAGCTGTCGGATCCGCTGCATGTCCAGACTGCCTTCCTGAACAGTACGAATTTCCTCGAGTATCTCGTACTGGCGATTGAAGTAGGACTGCAGTTTCTCTTCCGCGCGTCTTTTCTCGCGCAGCATCCTGCCAAGCTCGATTTCAAGTGCCTCAACACGCCTGTGGCGATAGTCAAGAACTGGCTGCAGACTGAATTTAGGCGCCATCAGTTTTTACTCCTTTACCGATCTGATGAAGTAGATCCAGAGTATTCTCAAATGGGACAAAATCGGGTCCCTGCAGGAGGAAGCTGTTCAATGCAGGAAGCGAGTCAAGTGCGGCGTCAACTTCTGGATCCGAACCGGCAGCGTATGCACCAATATTGACAAGATCACGAGCTTTCTCGTATACAGCAAGGTGTTTGCGAGCAATTGCTGCATCCTGGCGGTGTTGTTCAGATGTTACGGCCGGCATAACCCTGCTCACACTGTTCAGCACATCAATGGCCGGATAATGGTTCCGTGCTGCAAGATCACGCGAGAGGACAATGTGCCCGTCCAGGATGCTGCGTGATGTGTCGCAAATCGGCTCGTTAAAATCATCACCTTCCACCAGTACTGTGAAAAAGCCGGTGATGGTTCCATGTTTTCCTGCCCCGGCTCGTTCCAGCAGTCTTGGCAGCAGTGAAAAAACCGAAGGGGGATAGCCTTTGCTTGCTGGCGGTTCTCCGATTGCAAGTCCGACCTCTCGCTGGGCCATGGCATACCGGGTTACAGAGTCCATCAGCAGTGTTACATCAAGACCCTGGTCACGGTAATACTCTGCAATTGTGGTAGCCACGGAGGCAGCCTTCAGACGAAGCAGGGCGGGTTGATCGGAAGTGGAAACGACCAAAACAGAACGTTTCAGTCCTTCCTCTCCGAGATCTCGCTCAATAAACTCCTGTACTTCCCGTCCGCGTTCACCAACGAGGGCGATTACACTGACATCGGAATCCGTGCTGCGGGCAATAGCGCCCATCAGTGTGCTTTTTCCAACACCGCTTCCGGCAAAGATGCCCATACGCTGGCCCTTGCCGCATGTCAGGAAACCGTCGATCGCCCGGACACCTGTAACGAGGGATTCCTTGATTGTCTTTCTGTCAAGAGGGTGAGGGGCAGTATTGGTTGTGCTGCGTGTTTCTGACGCTTCAAGCGGGCCTTTGCTGTCTATGGGATTGCCAAGGCCGTCAAGCACTCTACCGAGCAGTTCCATGCCTACAGGGACGGAAAATGCTGTGCGGGTTGGAAAAATAGGGCTTCCAGGTTGTATACCGGCAAGATCGCCCAGCGGCATAAGCAGAGCTCTTTTCTCGCGGAACCCTACTACCTCACAAACCAGGGACGAATCCCTTGTCGGGATTTCGCATACTTCCCCAATCTGGGCCTCTACCCCCAGTGCTTCGATCGTCAGTCCGACGACTTGCACAACACGGCCTGCCAGCCGGAAAGTATCTGCTGCGGCTATTGCCTGTTCGTACTTCGTCAGATCCGGCAGGGAAGGGGTATTCATGATGGTTCAACCTCTTCTGAGGAAGATGTATCTTTCAGAGTCTCGATGAGCGCATCCAGCCGTGTTTCAAGTAGTGCGTCCACACTTCCATACAGCCCTTCAACCGTGCAGCCGCCGCGTTGGATGTTTTCATCAGGAACAAGCGTCATTCCGATCCCATGGAATACCTGTTGTTCCTGTTCCCATTCCTTGTTGAGAATGGCGATATCCCCCGGATGGAGAAAACATCGCAATTCTCCCAGTGATTTTGCACGCTGCAGCACCTGAGACAGGAAGGGTTTCAGATCCTTTTCTTCGAGTTGGAACCCATTTCCAAAGAGCTTCTTTGTTATCGAAATAACCATAGCTACTATCTGGGGTTCAGCTGATGAAACCAGTTCAGCCTGCCATTGCCTTGTCTCTTCTGCCAGGGTCCGGATAGCTGCGGCTGCATCAATCAGTTCCTGTTCAATCGCTTCACGTCCCTCCTGGTATCCCTTGTCACGCGCTTCCTGCAATATGGCTTGTGCCTTTTTTTGTGCGTCAGCAAGGATATCTTCCGCCTGTTCCCTGGCTGCATAGACAGGGGAACTGGCCCTGGTCTTGATATTTGTATGGACAGCGGTTTCATCCAGCATCGGATCATGGATCGGCGCGAGATTTTCCAGCTCGGAAGGATCCCAGCTGGCAGCAGTACTCCTCGAATCGGATTTGATCACATTAGTAGATGATCTCATCACCACCACCGGTTCCAGCAATAACGATCTCTTCCGATTCTTCAAGGGACCTGACGATATCCACGATGCGGCGCTGTGCCGCGTACACATTGCGCGCCAGTTGGGGGCCTAATAGTTCCACTTCGTCCTTCAGGTTGTCCCGGGCACGCTCAGAAAGGTTGCGATAAACAAGGTCCGCAATCTTTTCAGGAGCTCCTTTCAAACTCAGGGCGAGATCCGATTTGTTGATATCACGCAGAACACGCTGCATGCCGCGATCATCCAGCTTGATGAGATCGTCGAAGGTGAACATGTTTGCCCTGATCTCTTCAGCCAGTGTAGGATTTGTTGTTTCAAGCGCATCGAAGATGTTTTTTTGAACGCCGCGATCAACCTGGTTTAATACTTTCACCAGGAATTCGACACCGCCTGTCGCTTTAAAATCAGCTTCACTGAATACTGAGGACAGCTTTCTTTTTAATCCCTGCTCAACCACCTGGATAACCTGGGGTGAAATCCGGTCCATCTGCGCAAGGCGCAGAGTTACATCTGTCTGCATTTCAGGTTCCATGTTGGCCAGGATATCTGCAGCCAGTTTTGCTTCCAGGTAGGAAAGAACGACCGCAATTGTCTGTGGATGTTCCTCCTGGAGAAGAACCGCTACCTGGGTGGGGTCTGCATTTCTCAGGATTTCAAACGATGAAAGCTGTTGATGCGCAGAGATTCTTTCCAGGATCTCGGATCCGCGCCGGGGTCCGACCGCTCTCGCCAGAACCTGTCGGGTGTATTCGATCCCCCCGGACATGATGCCGGTTCCTGCAATGTTTAGCGTTGCAGCTTCTTCGAGTACCTGGGAACGTTGATTTGTTGGTACCGGCCCAACCTCACTTAATGCCATCAGGACCTGTTCGAGTTCGTTCTCTCCCAGGTGCTGCAGCACGGCCGAAGATTGGTCAACGCCAAGCATCAACAGCAGCGTTGCTGCTTTCTCGATTCCATTCATTTCGATGCCTGCAGGATAGTCGGCCATGATTTTATTCGTCCTCACTCAGCCAGAGATGGATAATTTCTGCAATACTGGAGGGATTCTCCTGGGCGAGTTGAGCAATTTGCTTCTGGAGTTCCTTTTCTTCAACAGACTGTTTTTTCGGTTGAGCTTTTTCAAACCTCTTCACAGATTCTGCAATGGATTGCGACACCTCTTCCTGTTCTTTGTTCTCAAGCTGCTCCGCTTTCACCGGTGCTGATTGGGGGATTCTGTTCGGGACAGGAACACCTGCCATTGAATCGCTGAGTGCCATCTCTGCGACAGGCTGGAGTATTGGAGTCCACTCTTTTGAAGATTTCAATCGCAGGTTGGCGAGCATGCGCTGGATGTACCAGAGTATGGCTGCCAGGACCAGGACAGCGGCAGCGATTTCGCCTATTTGCCAGTAAAGCTGTGTTTTCTCATCCTGTTCGATTTCTGCAGCCTGGGTTTCATAATAGGTATGGTCGAACTCCAGGCTTTCCACTGCGAGAATATCTCCACGAGTTGTATCGATGCCTGCAGCAGCGGCTATTGTTGTTCTCAAGGTTTCCAGCTCTTCTGTATCTGTAATTCCATCGACCATTACAGAGAGTGAGATTTTGCTGACAGTTCCGGGAGAAACGAGCTCAAGTGTTTCTGTCTGGGTTACCTCATAATTGAAGATTTCTTCTGAGCGTGAGTAATCACTGCTGCTTGTTTCTTCCGCTGTCAGGGTGGTATCGCCCTCAGGCAGGTTCGTTTCAGAGCCTGGTATACCTCCTGCAGTATCACCGTTGGCTGAGTAACTCTCGTTAATCACCTGGGAACTGCGGATAGCTTCAGTTTCCGGATCATATGCCTGTGTTGTTATCTGTTTTTCAGTCCAGTCCATCAAAACACTGGCTTTTACAACGGAGCTGTTTGGGCCGAGAACCGAGTCCAGAAGCGCATTTACGCTGGTCTCGATTTCTGCAGCATAAGCAGCTTCTGCTTCACGGTGTGTATCGGCTGCTGCAGCGCCGCCTGAAACGCTGTCATCCGATTGCCCTGAAGCGAGGAGATTGCCATTGATATCGACGACAACTACATTTTCAGGGGATAAACCTTCTACACTGCTTGCGACCAGGTGTGTAACGGATTTGACCTGGGAAGCAGAGAGTGCCTGACCGGATCCCTCGCGGATTGTTACGGATGCGGTGGCCGGGTCCTGCTGGCTGGTAAGAAGGCTCTTCTCTGGTGTGACAATGTGAACCCGGACAGCATCGACTGCCTGAAGGCTGCCGATCGTTCGTTCCAGTTCTCCTTCAAGCGCTCGCTGGTAATTGATCCTTTGTGTAAATTCGGTCATGCCCAGCGAAGAACCGCTGAAGAGCTCATATCCGACACTTCCTCCCTGAGGAAGTCCATCACGTGCCATTTGGAGCCGGACATTGTAGACCTCATCCGATGGTACGAGGATGGTTCCGCTTCCCTGGAGCTTATAAGGTATGTCGGAAGTTTGCAGCTGTTCGACGATTGTTCCAGCGTCTGTTTCACTGAGCCCGCTGAACGCAACTTCGTAGGAAGGGGTGTTTGCCCAGCGAATGAACAGCGAAATTGCGACAATTGCCACGATTGTCAGAATGATTAATATCGCTTTTCTTGTTGTGCTCTGGTTCTTCCAGAAAGCTGTGAGTTGTTCCCTGAGTTGATCGAACATAAGATGGCGTTCCTCTGTTTATAATTAGATCTGCATCCGCATGATTTCTTGATAGGATTCAATCAGTTTGTCCCGCACTGCTACCGCAACACGGAAGCTTACATCCGCTTCTTCCATTGCGATCATAACTTCATGGATTTCCACATCCTCGCCTGTTGCGAGTTTTTCCATGAGCATATCCGCATTATTTTCAACAGCGCTCAGATCCTGCAGCGCAGTCTTGAAAGCGTTACCCAGGTTCTGGGTCGGGTTTGATTGGGAGGTTTTACTCGTTTCCTGCCCGGAAGCGGTTGGAAGTGATCCTGAAATTCGTGATAGGTCCATTTTTTAATCCTGTCGTGTTTTTCCCGCTGTGATCAGCGCCCAATTTCCAGTGCTTTGAGTGCCATGGTTTTTGCTGAGTCCAACGCCGCAAGACTGGCTTCATAGGAGCGGGTTGCAGACAGCATGTTAGTCATTTCAACAACAATATTGACATTGGGGTAGGTTACGTAGCCTTCTTCATCGGCATCCGGGTGTGTTGGGTCATACACACGCTCACCAGGAGCATCATCTTCAATTATGGAAGCAACTTCCACACCGCCTTCACCTTGTTGCATATAGGTGGAAATACCGCTGCGGGAGGCCAGGAAGGACGGGAAAGAAGTCTCGGAGTTTTTCGCCTGAAAGACAACATCCTGTCTCTGGTAGGGACCGCCGTCTTCTGTACGGGTGGTTTCTGCATTGGCGATATTGTTCGCTATCACGTCCAGTCGAAGTCTCTGCGCAGTCAATGCTGATGCGCCTATTCGAAGCGTGCTCCAGAAACTCATTTTGTTCTCCCAGAATGCCGGACCGAAAGGTCCTGATTTCAAACTTGAGGGCAGATTTCCAGATAGATCCTGAGTAGTGAATGGAAAACCTGTGATTCAGGACAACTATGCTTCTGCCCTTATGGCTCTAATGCTAGCATTGTGAGGGGATTCAATCAGTAAAGCGTGTATGAAGAGGGGGTAAAAAGTACGTGAATACAGCCGGAAACTGCGGTTGGGGTTATCAACCGCACTCTCCGGGGAGGAAAAACTGAAACGGAACGCTTAGTTCAGGCTGCGTATACTGATGACCATGCCTCTACAGGTTGGACAGCAGCTGGAGTAGCATTCTGGCGCTGCTCGACGACGACCCAGGCTTCTCGGATTTCTTTCAGCGTTTCGGCCGCCTGCTGGTATTCATCACTGCGGATACAATCGAGACACCATTGATAAAGGCGATAAAGACCGGCTGCAGCTTCACCATAATCAAAATTCAAGGCGTCACGCAGCATGCTCACAGCACGCACTGCCTTGTTAAAATCCTTCGCCTCACAGGAGCGGATCGCAACATCATACGTCATGATAATCAGCCGCAGCGGGCTGGCGCCCATAACTGCTTGTTCCTGATATTGAGTTGTCCGATATGGGTTATTAATCACAGCCACACTCCTTATCTCGTTTGTTCTCTGTTATCTGGTATCGGCGCAGCATGAGGGGACTTTAATTTCAGTGCGTAAAAATTACCTAAACCTTTTATTGTTCACTTTGGCACGGCCTTGTTCCTGAAGCTGATCAAATATATTTTTTCTGCTCTATGCAATGATTGCCAACAGCAGCGTGGAGCAGGCAGCCTGAAGCAGTTTATAACTGAAGAACCAGGCAATGGCAGTGTATTTCGGCGGCAAGCTTCAATTGCCAGCGCATTTTCCAGGCAGATCTGCTTTCTATGGATACAGGGAAGGATATCGAAATACGGACGTCGGATTTAATGCTGTGATTTTCTCTCAAGCGTTGGTTTTGGGAGCCCCGGTGGAGGAAACAACTTACGGGATTATGGATTAACATGGAAACATACATGGTCCTGCAGGAAAGGAGGGTCTGAGTTTATTGATCTGACAAGGCTGTGGGGCTTTAAGCCAAACAAACTGGCATAGGCCAGGAATTGTCGCGATACAGAATAATTTGATTGGCCTTCCATATAGTTGTCAGGACACAGTACCTCTGAATCAGGTCAGAGCTTCAAACAGATCACCTTCAACAAGGTCACTCAATTCCTCAGGTGGAATGGTTCGAATTACCTGCTCTGATTCCCGGTCCATAACGATTACTGTAATATCATTTGTTGCAGGGTCAATCTTAAACTGCAGATGGACATTGGCAGGTTTTGTTACCTGCGTATGCCCGGCTGAACCCTGTATGGTTGCACTTCTGGGTTCGGGATCACCCCGAGGCCTGGCCTCGGATGATTTCACCCGGGCGTATTGATCCACCTTCTGCAGCCTTCCTGCAAGGTCTGTATCAGATGGACCTACTGGTGAGAGATATCTATCACTCATAACTACCCTCCATGGTTTCCTTTCGATTTGAACTTCCTTGTTCAATCATCGTTTAGTAATAGCTGTTGGTCGATCCATAAAGGGATGACCACTGCTGCTGCATATAAGTCAGGCTGAGCATCTGAGCCTGGATTTCAGCATATTGGGTTATGTAATACTCTTCCCGCTCAAGCAGCCAATCGTTTTCCTCTTCGATCTCAGTGTTTATATCATCGAGCTGGTCATTGAAACTGTCGAGGGCATTTTCCAGGTAACCGTCAGAAGTTTCGCTGCCTGTAAAGCGGCTGATGATGGTGTCCAGTTCGCTCATGACACTGTCCAGCAAAGACACGACTGAATCAAAATCTTTGGCGAGCGCCTCTGTTAATGCCTCACTATCTGTGATGGTGGCTTGCAGACTGTCGTTGATGGTGATCCCGATGTCACGAAGATTGCTGAAGGCACCATCATTTTCCTGGGAGCTCAGGAAGCTTGTAAAAAGATCACTTCTAAGATCATTGAAGACCATATCGCCGGCCAGAGCGCCGCGTGAATAGGTTGTTTTATTGTCTTCGTCAGTTTCTTTCGTAACGGAAGTTTTATCTTTGACAAAATCCTGTACTTCGTTGAAGTTATCGATAAATGCCTGGAGTGCTTCAGTGGCGGGGTCCTCATTCATGGCCACGTCGATTACAGCGCTCTTTCCTTCCGAGTCGCTTGCCAGGTTAAGGGTAACGCCGCTGATCACGTTCGTCAGGTTATCATTGCTTGAGCGAGTGACAGAAATATTATTGACAGTAAATGAGGCATCACGGGCTGTCTGCAGATCGGAAAAACCAAGGCCGACACCATCTGTGTAAATCATCGTATGATTTATGCCTGTGTTGGCTGCACTGAGAATAAGCTGGTTATTGACAATGGTAGCTTCTATCTCTCTGCCGTAGGTCTGGTCCGCATTATTAATTTTGGAAGCGATGTCCACCAGGGTATCGCTTTCTTCAACGGACACGCTGGTACCGGCAGCTGTGTAATCGACGGTTGTACTGCCGCTTACAGGTGTATCGCTGAAGGTAATGGAGAGTCCCCGACCGGTGTCTATGGTGCCGCCGCTGATTTCCTGCCAGGATGTTGTAAGTGAGTCATCTCCGGAAGTCAGGTTATTGATGGCAACTTTGTTACCGTCGATGTCCTTCAATCGGAATTTCATCACACCATCAAACTCTGCAACTTCAACTTCATAGGTGCTTGTGCCCAGCTCCGTCCAGTTGTTGAGGACTTCACTTTCAGCAGCACCTGTTACTGTGCTGTCAGGTGTCAGGGACACGGAAGCCGTTCCGGTTCCGCCCAGCCAGAAGTCGCCGGTGTATCCAAGTGGAACATCATAGCCTGTTTGAATAGCGGATGAATCCCGGTCTGCCAGGGCAAGCTGGGAAACTTCGACGCTGTATTTACCAGCTACCGCTGAGGAGGATGCGCTGGCAGTGAGGACCGTTGCATCTGCATCGGATGGGGTCACACTTGTTGTGCGTCCCATTTCGAAATCATAGAAAGCATCTGTGCTTATAAGTGTCTGCAGGGAATCCTGGAGTGCATCCAGTTTGGATCTGGAGTCAGAATAGGTATTTCGCTGGAGTGTGATGCTGTCCCGTCGGGCTTCCATCTGATCCAGCGACTGACTTTCAATCGTCATCAGATTATTGATGATACTTACATAAGTGCTGTCGAGTGATCCTACATAGGTGCTCATCGGTTTCCCTCAGGAATAGTACTTCCCTAATTCAGGGTGGTACGGGGAGCACCAGGGTGCTCCCCGTAGAAAGGTTCTGTCGTTTCAGGCTTACTGGAACAGTGACAGTACGAACTGCGGTGACATGTTGGCCTGAGAGAGCATGGCTGTTGCCGTCTGCTGCAGGATCATAAGCTTGCTTGCCTGCACCTGTTCGTTGGCCATATCGGCGTTCATAATTCGGTTGTACGCCGCTTCTGTGTTCGCATGAGCGATCGTGAGAGCTTCTTCTTTGAAGGTCAAACGAGCGGTGAATGAGCCGACATCGGCAATACCGGTCTTGACCAGGTCGATAGCATCGTTGATCGCAGTCATAGCTGCTGAGGCGCTGGAGCTGACATCGATGGAGCTCAGGGCGATGCCTGCTGTGCCGCTGCCGCTGATGGCGAAACCCTGTGCGAGGTCGAATGATGTGGTTGAACCATCTGCACCTGTCAGGAAGGCCAGTGAGCCGGGGGTTCCGGATCCAGCGGAGCCGGAGAGCAGCTTGGTGCCGTTCCATTCTGTGGCGTTGACGATGTCGTTGATTTCGTTTCTGAAGGAGACAACCTGTTTCTGGATGGCTGCCTTCTCGTCTGCACCGATGGTGTCACCCTGTGCTTCCAGGGATTTATTCTTCATCTTTACCAGAATGTCCTGGATCTTGGTCAAACCACCTTCAGCGGTGGCAAGCAAGTTCTTGCCGTCACCGATGGATTTGAGAACTGTGGACAGACTCTGGCGGCGGATATCGAACGTTGTGGCAATACTCATACCTGCGGGATCATCGGCCGCTTCGTTGATCTTCTTGCCGGTCGAGAGCCGCAGCTGATGGGTTGCCAGCTGGTTGTTGATTTTGTTCAGTGAATTCAGTGAATTGAGTGCCTGGATATTTCCAGCAATACGAGTAAGATCTACACCTGCCATGATAACCTCCTTGTTATCGAAAAATAGGGATCCTTCCCTGTGTTTTGGTTTGGCTCCAGATTGAGAGAGGCGACGCTGATGGGAGCCTTCTATTCAGCGTCAAGGCTGGTCTTGCTGAAGAATTTATTCGATGGACACCTCCGAATTCAGATTTTCTTCTTTGTTTTCTCTATGGACTGTTATCGGATTGGGCGGGGGAGACTTTAGATCTGAGCGTAAATGTAACGTAAATATCCTGAACAGGGGATAAAACTATTCCTTATTGAGATGGTCATCTATACGAAAGCAGGAATAAAAAAACCGGTGCTCAGCACCGGCTTTGTATCCGGGTTTTTCGGAAAAGGTAAAAAAAAGGGGGGAATGACTGATCAGCCAACACGAACTATACGGAATCCCAATGCAGGGGATGTGAACGTGGACAGGACTGTCTCGCGCGAAGAGCATCGGGCCAGGCGGTGGCTGTAATACCACGATCCGCCTCGCACTACACACTCAACACGCTCTTCCTTTGGGGGTTTTTGTTCAAAAGGATAGGGTTTCATAATGCTGTTTGTCCATTCCATGACATTACCGGCCATATCCGATATTCCCCAGGGACTATCTCCTCCAGGGGAGTAATTCAGGATGGGTGTGGTACCGGCTTTTCCGCTCTCTTTAGTGTTACAGCGCCACGGATCAAAATCGTTCCCCCAGGGATAAACCCGGTTGTCATTGCCTTTCGCTGCCCGTTCCCATTCAGCTTCGGTAGGAAGGCGGAATTTCTCTCCGGTCTTTTCTGATATCCAGGTGCAGAATGCAAGTGCATCTGCCAATGAGACTTCCGTTACAGGGTGGCTTTCTGTATCCTCGGGGAAAGAGAACCCAAACCAGTTACGAGGAACACGGTGGTTCGTATCAAGAATAAACTCCTGATACTCCAGATTGATCACAGGTGCACGGGCAATAAAGAAGGAGGGGAGAGATATTTTGTGTTGTGGTTGTTCAATCTTGAATAATTCTTTCTCCAGCCACTCCTTAGCCCAATCTTCAGTGCGGAGCAGACTTTGAACCTGCTGGCTGCTTGTTCCCATGAGGAATTCGCCGGCAGGAATCTGGATCTGCAGAGTCGCTGAAGGCAGAGACTGGTCACCCCATTCGTCTGTTTTTCTATTTGACCCTGGCATAATATTAGCTCCTGAGCTGCTTCACAGTGTGATCCTCTACGGAAGGATTGCCGGGAATCCCTCTGGCTTTATTAATTATTTCTGCATAGATCGACAAGACCTTATCAATATTGCCATCAATGCTCTGGCTGATTCCATATAAATACGCCTCGCGGCCGGCTTCAGCACGATAGTCATCAATGTGATCAACCATATCCAGCAGAACTCTCTCCCAGGCCTGGGCACTGTTCTCTACAAGCCAGCCGTAAGGACGGAGTTCATGATAAGCTGGACCCTCAGAAGCAATCCACGGTATTTTCATCACCATGTATTCCAACACTTTAATCCAGCTGCGCCGATCATCATACGGCCCGTTCAAGGGTGCCAGGCCGATGTCATAGGCTGCCAGTTCTTGCGCCCACTGGTCGTAAGGCACCCAGGAGCGGAGAACTTTTTGATTTTCTGAGACTGGCAGCATGTCAAATATCTCTTTATTCGATCCATTTATCAATATTTTTACCTGCGGCCTGCTTTCACATACTTTTTTCAGGGCTGTCAACACACCTTTATGGTTAAAACTGTCATTGTGTGAGAGGCTGCCGCCCCAACCTATATGGATTCCTTCATGAGGTACAGGTGCCACAGATGTGTATTTATCCAGATCGATGTAATTTGGTACGTAATATATTGAAGTATATACAGACCAATCGTCTACAAGGCGTTTGGATGGTGTCGTAGCCGCGTGGACAAGGCGCAAGCCCCATCGGAATTGTTTAATCGGTGGCGGCTCTATGCGCCGCACATTTTCAAGGGGAGTTCCATTTTCACTCGCGATCCCATGCTTCCAGAAATCAAAACTTCCGACACTTGGCGGCATGAGATCATAGGCATCATCAAATTCGGCAATAACCACACGATCGCGTGCTTTCCAGTGTTGAATTGCTGCCAGTGTGGGGCCGAATAAATTCCGCTGAACAATAATGAGATCCGCATCATGACAGGCTTCTACTGCCTCTGGCGAGGTTTGCATGAAGTCCTCTATCCAGAGCATGACAGCTTCATTCCCTTTTGTGTTGTTAATAGCACGCGCAGGGACAGCACACCGCCATTCACTGCAGTTCCATTCGCGCTTATTGTCTGCGTACACGTATACGATTTTCATTTTGTCCTCTACGATGCGGAGGTGTTGGCAGTATCACGGTCAGCAGTCTTATCCAGAGTATCGACAGCCAGGGAGGATTGTTGTTGGGTAAGCTTGATAAATAGATCAAGCCAGAGCCTGCTGAGTTTTTTATTGGATCGATCCTGCGCAGCCTGGAACCCTTCATATCCCAGCATCTTCATTAAATTCAGATCCTGTATATAGGATTTCAGGCACGTGTACCAATCTTCCCGGTTATGAGCAATCCGTCCACCGGCTGACCATTTCTTGAAGGCCGGGATTGGGGATGCTACCCAGGGAATTTTCCGGATGCCTGACTCCAGTAACGGAAGATCAGTGGAGGACCGGTTGAAGACAGTATTCTTCATGGGGATCAAGCGGATATCTATCTGGGCGAGCAGTGAGGGGAAATCCTCGATTTCTACTTCGGGAAGAAAGACACGTCGGTATTCTGGAAGGTTGTCGAAAAGCTGGTAAATCTGTGGGTCGCCGCTGATAACCAGCTGGGTCTGGGGAAATTCCCTGAGGATACGTACAACGGATCTTCGAACAGCGGCAATGTCTTCCAGATAGCCCGGAGAACCGATCCATCCGATGTTGATGGTCTGTCTCTGCGGTGTTTCTTTCTGCCAGAGTGAATTTTCAGAGTCCCATCCATCCGGAAGCACCGCAGTGTCGTGCCCCAGTGTTTTCAACTGGGCTGCGAGTATCTGGGATGGTGTTGTAATGATGTCTGCCAGTGAGACGCAGGCTGCGAAAGTTTTTGCTCTGGCCGCAGTGCCCAGGCCCAATGTCGGGTATTGTGGGTGATGGATGGGGAGATTCTCGTAATCCGCTTCCAGATCCAGAACGACTGGAGTATTCCCGGTTGCGAAATCGGCCAGCTTTTTTATATTTTTGGCATCTGAATGTGCATTAAATGCGAGAACAATGTCAATCGTATCCAGTTCTATGGAACCCATGTCCCCATCAAACATCACCAGTTCAAGGGACTCAATATACTGCAGGGATTTTTGTATCTGGATCTGCCTGGCCGATATCATGCCGCTTGGATTGATTAGAAGGACTCGGAGTTTCATATCTTGGTTTGCGGTTTCTTCGAGGTCTGGCTCCTGTGGATAGGTTGGAATGGTGTTTTTCTGGAGCTGGATGTTTTCCTGAAGGTTGAGCAGTGCAGCAGCAAGCTCCGCTTTTCCATCGGCTTCAGCCTGTTTGATATTCAGTTCCAGAAGGGCAGGCAGCAGAACATCGATCTTGTCCAGATGCTGCGCTACAACATCTGCGGGATGGCTGCTGTTTACCATTTCCTGGAGCAGGTCTGCTGCGCTGCGGATTTCTTCGTCCCCAACAGGCCTGGTTCTTCCTGTCAGGTCCTGCAGAAGCATGGACAGGCTGTCTTTACTTGTTGGCAGTCGGAATGATTCTGGAAGATGTTCCTGTTTCAATAGTTCAGCTCGAGTCAGCTGAATTCGGCGCAGTATATCATCTGAATCGGGTTCAAGATCCAGTGCCTGCTGGTACAGCTGTTGTGCGGTCTGGTAATCAGCCCCTGCAAGATAGCAGTCACCCAGAACAATGCGGCATTCTGCGTCTTCCGGGTACTCTTCGACCAGCTCTGCGAAGATACTCAGAGCCTGGCCGAGCTTATTGGCATTTAGATTGGATCGCCCAAGTTGTTTGCGATACTCAAGATCAGACATGTGGATTTAACCAGCCCAGATGGATCCCACTTAGATTTTTATTGGCACTATGCTTATGCATCAATCCTAAGCCTAACAGTCAATTGCCTGGCGGTCTATAAACGAGTGATGAAAGAAACGTAAACGCGTCCTAAAGGATTGCTTAAAGAAATGAATGTGAATGGAAAACGCTTTACAGCCTTTCTTTATCTTATCGAAAATTAAATGGTTTGAGCGGATACAATTTGGATCCCCTGAAGCACTTCCTGATTTCCCGGGTCAACCCGTTCTGCCTGGTGAAGATAGCGTAAAGCCATTCGAGGGCTTCCCATATCCAGTGTGTTTTTTGCCAGCTGGATCAATGTGAGAATATCCTCAGGGTCGTGGTGGTGTGCCTCAAGAAAGCTGGCTTGAGCTTCCTGGAAATGTTCCAGTACATTAAGAATAATACCCCGCTGCCGGGCTAGCTCGGCTGATGGAATTCCGAAGGCTTCTGCTGAAGCAAGGCAGTCGAGTGCGAGTTGGTGCTTTTCTGTTCTGAGAAGTAAATCCGAAAGCAGTATGTGTCCTCCAGGCTTGTCAGGATAGCGTTCAAGCACTATTTCGAGGATCGAAGCAGCTTCTTTCCAGTACTGCTTCTGCATGGATTGGAGTGTTCTGGTGCATAAATACTGGAAGTCGAACTGGAATGGAGAGATCTGATCAGGTGGGATAAATCCTTCAGCAGGCTGTACGGATTGTTTTTGATATTCTTTCTCTTCGAGCTGTTTCTTCAGTTTCTGATTAACCGGGTCCCAAAGATCCAGGATGGTTGTATCAGAAATAACAGCTGCGTTATCGAAGCGATAGAACTGATCCTCTTTTCGTTTCGGATATCCGGTTGCCCGGCCGCGAGAGATCTTTTTTCTGAACTGCTCTTTTGATCTCACAAAGTAGTGGTTGATCTGCGCACGATCTGTTGAATGCTCACTGAAGGGGCCTTCAACCGGCTGATAATGCTCGTTCACGCAGGAAGCGTTATTCGTATACAGGAAATGGTGGGGTGAAAGCGGCGAGATGGTTCGTTCAGGCTGGACAATGCTCTTAATATGCCGGTTGTCCGGGAAGGATGGGGGTGTCCGTTTGATAAAATGCTGGACCTGTGAAGACCCCGGTTTCTTGTCGAAGCCCGAGGATCCAAAGCACAACCAGTTGATCCCTAATGCAGGATAAGGTTCGTAATCCTCAAGAAGAAGGCGGACATCGGAGGTCGTTTTAGGAACGATAAACTCATCCAGATCGATAAACCCGATCCAGCGGCTGTTTCTGCCAAAAAAGTGAAGGCAGTGGGTATAGGCATGCAGCTGGACACCGGCGCCCGGCATCCTGAATATATCAAGCCATCTCTCAGACGAGATATCTGAGAGAGTTCCTTCTACTGGATCGCGGCTTTCGTTATCGTACAGGAATATATGCTCAAACCCGATTTCATGGTGATATTGCAGCCACTCTCGCAGGTATGATTCGTCCTCATTTTTTACTATCGCACATAAACTGAGGTAGTTCATTCTTCTCCAGAGTTGTTCATACGAACCTGTTCCACCTTTACATTAAGGCTTCAGGTTGGACCGGATAATACTTCACAACTTTTTTTCAGCACCAGTATGCTGTACTTTGTCAGACAGGTACTTGATCAGACAGGTACTTGATCAGACAGGTATTAGAAAATGCAGGCACTTGATCAAGCAGGCACTTGATCAAGCAGGCACTTGATCAGACATGCACTTGATCAAGCAGGCACTTGATCAGACAGGCACTTGATCAAGCAGGCACTTGATCAGACAGGTATTTGACAAAGCAGGCACTTTATAAAGCAGGTACTTGATCAAGCAGGCACTTCATTTACTTTTTTCTCGATTTTCTGGTCGTCCTGGACTACTGCCCGGGTTTCCGGGTATAGAACGTGTTTTAAATAAACCTCGAGATGCTCAAGCGCCTGGGCCACTTCTTCCATTCCCTGACTCTCTGCTTCGTTGATATTTTCCTGGACGAGATAATGCAGCGCCGGACTCAGACGGTTTTTATTTTTCTCAAGATAATCGACGATATCCTCCGCCGCAAGAATCTCCTGCAGTACTGTATCTGGATTGTGCATCGTTTCACCACAGTTCCTTTTCTCGATGACATCCTGGACGTACTCCGCCAGTTCCTGATAACCAGATGCCATCCCGCCGTTCCCTCTCTCTGCCGCGAAAGATGCTTCCTGTGTTATATGATGGAGCAGGGCGCTGTCAAAGAATGGCTCTGCTTCAATCAGTGCCTGTACAGGATCTTCAGCATCAAGCAGGTAGGCCAAAATCTGATCGGGGTTGAGTTTTCCAAGATCAGAAGCGCTTGAGGACAAAGCCTGCTCGACATAGATCGCAAGATTTGTCATGGCGGCAGCAACCTCAAAGTTTCCCTGTTCTGCTGCTGCATCCACATATTCCTGGACCAGGTTGAGGAAGTCTTCATCAAGCGTCTCACTGTTTTGCTCAAGCAGAGAAACCATGTCTTCTGCCTCAAGGAGTTCGCCCAGTAATTCTTCCGCTTTGGATGCGCCATCAGAAGCGGCTGTATCTGGATCCATGGCAAGGATCTGACGCTTCCGCTGGAGGAGCTCTTTATTATCCGGGAAGTAGTGAAGCAGAATTTGAAGTTGTGCCAGGGCATCTTCCGGATTACCAATATTAATAAGTGTATCCAGAAGCAGGAATCTGGCACTCCAGTGTGTCGGGCTGCTGGAGACAGCAGCTCGTAGTGATTTCAGTGCCCGCTTATGTTTTTTCTGCTGGATGAGCAGCTGTGCCAACCCGATCAGCACTTCCGGTTTTTCAGGTGCAGCTTTTACAGCGGACTGCATTGTCTGTACTGCGGACTGGAACTTTCCTTCAGATACTTCTTTTTGCGCCCGCTGCAGCAGCTGTTCTGCCTGCCTCCATCCCGAGATAACACTTTCCGGGTAATACAGCACTTCATCGCTGGTGGTGCCGGGCCATGTTTGCAGCAGCGTGGTGAGGTTTGCGGAGAGGTGTTCGTTCAGGGAGTGGTGTCCGTCATCGCTGCGGCTGGCACTTTCATGATGGTATAGAACTGCATCAGGTTCATACCGTACGCGCAGTCCTTTTGCACGGATTCTCCAGCAAAAATCGACATCCTCATACACACCGCGGCCGAAGGCGGGATTCCATCCGTTCAGCTGTTCCCATTCCTCGCGCCTTACCAGGAAGCAAGCTCCTGTTACTGCATTGATATCTTTTGCGAGTGAGGCTTCCGGCAGTGTGCGGGGCTGCCCAATAAAGGGATGGTATGGGATGCCCTGCGCGTTCCGCGCCACACCAGCGTGCTGTATTGTCTCGCTGAATGGCTCAGGTGCATCGGGTGGATAGAGGAGCTTTGCACCGGTAACCGCAACATCCTGTTCCCCGGGAATAAGGGCATCCAGCCAGCCGGGCTTTATTGCTTCCGTGTCCGAATTGAGAAACAGGATGAAGGGTGCACTGCCAAGCCCTGCACCCAGGCGGGTAGTGCCAATAAAGCCTGCATTGTGTGGTGTTTGTGCAAGTGTTACCTGCGGATGTTTTTCCCACATGGTGAAAGCTTCCGTTATTTCGCTTCCAGGGCTCTTGTCATCGACAAGGATCAAATGCGTGTTCTTTGTGGTCTTCAATACGCTGTTTACACACCGCTTGAGGAGATCGGCATGGCCGTATATTGGTATGACAATATCGACCTCTGGATCTTCCGTGTCGGCTTCTTTAAGTACAACCGCTTTCTCCGTGATGGTGGCGGGTTGGAACTGGCTGAGTATGCGTTTGCTCTTCCAGATAGCCTGCAGTTCCTCAATAAAGAAGCCCTGTTCAGCTTTCTGGTGATGCCTCTGTATCGCCTTCTGTGCCCGATCACCAATGGTTTCACGGAGGCCGGGATCGTCCGCAAGACGACGCATCCAGGCTGCTGCCTCCAGAGGATCGGGATCTGCCCAGACGGTTTCTGCACCCAGACGTTCGCGGCTGTACGCCGGTATGGTCCCATCGACCGGTATCAACCGGTATCCGATCAGGCAGGCACTGGTGTGATCCATGTAGCTTAGATTACCGGACCACGCTGTTGCGATGACGGGCTTACCGAGTGCCATTGCTTCCATTGGGCCAAGGCCTAGGCCTTCTGCGCGATGGAGTGAGACAAAACTGTTGCAGCTTGCATAAAGTTCCAGCACTTCATGGTAGGTGAGTGTTTCCGTGAAGATGTGGATATTGGGATTCGATGCACAACGCTGCTGCAGTGTATTCACCAGGGGATGGAAGGAACCTTCACGTTTTGCGTTGTTCAGCTTGAGTATCAGATGTGCATCATCGTTTTGATTAAATGCCATGTCGAATGCCTTCACGACGGCCAGCGGATTTTTGCGCTGGGGATCACTGAAAGGCTCGAAGCTTGTGATAAACAGGCATCCTTTCCCGGGAAGGCTGAACTTTGAGCGATCCGGCTCAATACTGTCCGGAAGATAGAGCGGGTGGTCCGCAGCGATTGTGTGTACCCCGGAAAGATTAAAGCTGAATGCATGCTCGATAAAGGCAGATTCAGCGATCAATACGTCCATCGCTTCAAGGGAGGGAATCCAATCCTTCGGCAGCCGGGGTAGCTCCCACATGCTGAATGCAGCGTTAAGCCGCTGGTTCATCGAGAAGCGGTTTCCTGCCTGCTGCAGTACCGAGCTGAGATCACCTGGCGGGAGTATGAAAAGGTTGATCGGATGGTCAAGCTCTTCCGGTGTCGGGACGGTATATGCCTGGAAGCGCAGGTCTTTCCCTCCCCGTCCGAATCCGGGGTCGATGTCCAGGATTGACACAGGGTAGCCCTTGTCCAGAAGGAGCTGGATGACATTACGGGCTGTAACGCCGATACCCAGGTTTCCGCTTGCATAACTTATGATATTGAATCCGACGGAATCAGGACCGGTGGTCGGCGCTGCTGTTATGGATGAAGGTATAGTCTGGATTGATGGCCGCACGCTGTGTTCAGGTTTGGTTGCTGTGGCAGTGTATGTAAGGGGCGGTACGGCTGGTTCAGCATGAACACTGAGCAGCTGTACGACTTCCCGCTGCTGTACTGCACGGCGCAGGTCAGGCATTTCTCCGGGCGGGAGTTGGGCGAGAAGGGTCTGACATTGATCCCAGTTCCCAACCGCACCCAGCACTGCAATCAGATTGTTCAAGGCAGGCTCGATTGCTTCGGCTTCCAGCGCTTTCAGGTAACAGAAAGCTGCGTAGTTCGGATCGGAAACAGGTTCATCCAGCCATGGGACGTTGTATCTGGCAGCCAGATTGCCAAGGGCAGTCCAGGCCAGCGCTTCATTCGTCTTGTCACCAGGTAAAACACGGAAAAGCAATTGGATTGGAGTAGCAGCACGATAGTGGTTCAGGATTGCCATATTCTCGTCCGCGGATACATCTGCGCCAAGAGTAAGGCCGCCGGTGTTCTGATAAAAAACACTGAGGATTTCGGGAACCCGTACAGCTCGTAACCCGGCAGCGTTGAACCGGAGCAGGAATTCGTAATCCCCTGCAGCGTTATATCGTGCGTCAAACAGGCCAATCTTTTCAAAAGCTTCTCTGCGCCAGACAGGATGTGGGCCCAGCGGGCAGTAGAGCATGTTCAGAGCGGGTTGATACTCGGGATAACGGATATCCCTCATTGTGTCAGAAGAGTTAAAAGTGTCGTTCGGTTTTGAACTCCACTGGCAGTCTGCATAAGCGAGATCCGCTTCAGGATGGGCGTCGAGTGCAGCTGCGAGTTTTTCAAGCGCTTGCGCATGATGGCTGTCGTCTGTGTTGGCGTTGGTGATAAAGCGGCCGCGCGCTGCAAGAACACCCCGGTTCCAGGCCTGGTAAAGGCTTTCACGTTCGGTATGGATATAGACGATGTTGTCATATCGCTGCTGGAAGTCCTCGACGATAGCAGCTTCATTCTGCTCCGACCCGCTGTTTATGACAATGATTTCCAGTTGATCAGCAATGGTCTGATTCTCGAGGTCCTCTAGGCATGCGCCAAGCAGCTTCTCATCGTTGTAGGTCGATACAAGAGCGCTCATTAGCACAGGAGATTCCTCTTCAAACACGACATCAGATTGCTCCGCGGCAGTGTCTGCTTCTGAAGAAGACAGGAATACCTTCTGGTAATCCACCTTGGGGAATATTGTGAGTTTCCCATTCAGAGTGGCATCGAAAACCCGTCTTCCATCTCCTTCGTATACAAGGCGGGCAAGGCCGTAAGCCATTTCGGAATTGACAAGGTCAGGCAGATGCCATCGAGTTCCCTTGCCGAAGTAGGAAGAGTCAAAATGGTTGGGATCCTTGCCCTCCGAGGTTACTTCAGCATTGGCCGGCCCGCTTGTTGCGAAGCTGTGATCACAACCAATCAGGTAGACTTCAGAGAAACCCATGTAGAATGCAAGCTGCAGAGAAGCATACGTTACAGTGTAGCCTTCCCAGATTCCCGAGCACGGATCACGTGAAAAGATCGGGCTGTCCACACTCTGCAGATACATCACATCTTCCCGATCCTCCGGGATGTGTTTGATCCCGTGGAGGCTCAGGAATTTGGGGGCAGGTACTTCGAGGATTTCTTCTGTGCTCTGTTCGATTACCAGAGGATTGATCGACAGGTAGTAGTCCGGTGTAAAGCCAAAACGTTCAAAACCAAGGTAGATCCTGTTGGTTCCAAAGGTAATTTCATCCTTGAGGAAGGAAAGATCCATATCGTTCAGGCTGGGGCCGTTACCGATAATCACACAGCGCTGTCCTTGATGAATATCCTTGTACTGCGCCAGTCTCCGGTTCGACTGCGGGAGGATACGGTTGATTGTGCCCTCGTGTTCTTTCAACTGCTGCTGGAGAATATAATCCTCCGCAACCTTTTTCGCTTCCGCTTCTTTCCCTTCCGTCCGGAGTTGGAGAATTTGCTGAGATACCTTGTGCCCTTCGTCACGTTTTTGCATGTAAGCCTGTGTCATTCGCTCTGCCGGAACATGATGGTGGACAATTGCATCAGGAACATAGAGAATCTGTTTCCCGGCAGCGTGAATACGTTCCTGGATTTCGGTGTCCTCGTTGCCAAGAAGAACGGAGCCCACCCGTCCGAGGTCGGTCTGGAACAGGCCGATCTCCTCGAAGACGGCCTTCCGGAAAGCACAGTTTGTTCCGATGATTCGTTCAGGCCAGGTGAGGGGATAGGTATCCTCGCCCCAATCCAGTAGGCTGAGTGAGCGGTAGTATGTTTCAGTCAGCCAGTCCGGTTTCTCAGCATCCCAGACCGGCAGGACTTTTCCGCCGACTGCCCACGCATTTTCGTTTTTATCGAATGCTTCCAGAAGCTTGCTGAGCCAGTTTTCATCCGCTTCGGCATCGTCATCAATAAACGCAGTGATACGGCCAGATGCAGCGGTGATACCGGTATTGCGTGCGTGAGCCAACCCCTGCTTTTCCTCGAAAACGTATTTCGCATGCGGGAAGGAATTCACCACGGCTTTTGTGTCATCGCTGGAGTTGTTATCCACAACCAGGACTTCATATTGATCCTGTGTCAGGTTTTGCTTGTGGAGGCTCTCCAGGGTGTTGACAAGTGATACATGGTTGTTGTAGGTGCAAACGACAACCGAAATATCAGGCTGTGCGGTTTTGTCGGATTTCCTGGCAGTCTTGCTGGAAGTTTTTCCAGGGATTCGTTTTTTGGACTTTTTATCCTTGAAGATAGAGGCATAGGGGACACGAGGAAATACCTCCAGCTTGCCTCCGGTGGTGGCATTGAATATTTTCCTGTCGTCCTGCTCAAAGATTTCTCTGGCTTTCAGATAGGAGAGTTCCATGCGGTCTACACGCGGCAGGTGCCATCGTTTGCCCTTGCCGAAGTATTCCGGGTGGAAATGATTTGGATCGTTCGATACCGATGTGATAATTGTTCCTTCCACATCTGCGTCATCAGGAACGTCATAGGAGTGATCGAATCCGATCAGGTAAACAGGATCGAAGCCCATCATGTAAGCGAGCTGCATGCAAACATACGAAACGGTGCCGCCAACCCAGAGGCACTGGGAAGCATCTCTTGAAAAGTGTGGAAAACCGGGATAATCTGTGTAATTGAAGAGTACATTTGCCCACAGCGTTTCCTTGCTGTCGTCTATGCAGTAGCCAAGATAGGTGCCGAAAATCTTTACCATTCCCTCAAGCTTGTTTATCTCGGATGCCCGGTCTTCTGCCACCAGCGTATCTTCCACCACATAGAAGGAGGGTTTGAAGCCGATTTCGTCAAAGAGGTAGAAGATACTGTTTACACCAAAGGTGTATTCGTTCTTCAGACAGGTGAGATCCAGGTCTGTCAGGCTTGGCCCGTTACCGAGGATAAACGCACGTTCTCCACTGAAACGACTTTTGAGGCCTTCGAGATTTTTCGGGAATGGTTTGATTTTCATAACAATTTTCCTTTAGCAGACTGACTGGATTACATCAGCTGCTGACAAACGCCCACCCAGGCTCTCTGGGTTCGGGCTGTTGATTCAATAAAGTGCCTGACTTCTTCAGGGCACCACTCGGGCATATGATTATTCCCAAGCTCTTCCAGTAAGTTCGATAATTCGAGGACGCGATCGAAAATGTTCGTGCTGGAAGGCTTGAACTCTGTTTTTAGAAATGTGACCAGCCAATCTGTGAGAATCATGCCCCAGAACTCATGGCGCAGATCATTGAGGTAATTATGTGGATTGCGGCGGTGTTCTACCAACGGCCTGCCGAATGCCACGGTCCAGGGTAAGCCCGTCGAGACTGCCTGCAGGAAATAACCGCCCCAGATATCACCATATCGCTCGATCCGCCCGCCCGGAACCGGCGAACCCATGGGAATACATAGAAACGCCGGGATCAGTTCCCGGACAACGCTCGTATTCTGGGTGTTGATGGGTGACCAGGTATTCTCGTCCAAGAGGGAAACATCAGGCCCCGTGAAAGCAATGGAGCGAGGGGCCTGGTTGATCCATGTTGTGGCGTCCACGTCAGGATCCTGCAGCCATAAACCAGCAGTAGCACCAATTCGGCCGCTGTTTCCTTTGGGTTTCGAGTCGGTTTCCGCCTTGTCGTGGCGGAGTTCAAAGGGGTAGCCGCGTGGAAAGATGCGCTGGTCTGTATTGAACGTGAGGTGGTCGCAGATATTGTAGAAATTATTTGTGCTTGTGAGGACATTCTGATTGAAGGAGGCACCTGTGCGTTCGTGCCCGCCAATAAAATCATCTTCAGTGGGGTAGTTGTCATCATCTATGGAGATCAGGCGTTCGCAGCCGGTTTCAAGGGCAAACAGGTACCCGATATTCCTGCGTGTTTCATTATTGTAGGGTATCCGTTTGTAAAACTCCGGGAAACGTTTTCCCCACCGATCCTGTTCTTCAATATCCAGGTAATGGGTTTCAAGCCCGGCTCTGTCTGCCTCTTCGCATAGTGTCCGGCATTCCGGAGGGGTCTTGCGATCACCAACAACCCAGAATACTGTGCTGTCCAGATGTCCATAACGGGCGATATTCTTCTGGTAATCCAGAAGAACAGCAGGTTCATAAATGGTTGTAAAAACAATATGGTTAGGTTTCATCTTTCACGTAATATCCGGCCTTTTTGGCTGCCTGTTGAATGACGGTGTAATCGTCAAGTTTGAATGAATGTGCAGGTGGGCCAGGGTGTCGTTTCCCTTTCGACCAGGTTGAAGCGGAGCTGTCTTCGTCGATCGGGCTGGACAAGCCTCCCTGCAAGACGGCTCCACAGAATCCGCGCATGGTGTTGCGGAAAGTCTGTCCACCAGTTTGCGCATAGCTGATACCCAGCATGTCCGGATCCCACATCCGCATGACCTGAAGGTAGTGCGCTGTGGGCATAAACCGCTGGTAGGCAACAGATCCAAAGATGTAGGCTGTCACACCGTTCTCCGGATCGGGTTTCTTCCGTTCAGCCGGGATATGAAAATCACAGGCTGAGAAGATTCCGTATGCCAGGTCGAATGGGGAGAGCACACCATACAGACGGTCTGCTGCGTCGACGAGGGAAGGGTACCAGTCATCCGTGTATAGAAAATCATCTTCCAGGAAACACAGGTATCGAGGTGCGTACTTATCCAGGATCAGGGTCGCTGCAAGATTTCGAGACGTTGCTGCCGGAGTAAACCTCGGCGTTAGAATGACGTCGTCTACTTCAGCCCTGGAGGCCCAGGCCATCTTTTCTGCGTCATTCGTGGCATCCGAAAGTATGATCCTGACCCGGTTTCGAACCGGTTCTACTGCTTCAAGCAGTGAGTTCAGTGATTTGTCGGCGATAGCCGGCCTGCCGAAAGAAACAAAAACAATACAAGTCTCGGGCGCGAATCTGGCCGATCTGTTGGAGCCTGAAGCCTGAGGCCGGGACTGCGCGGTTTCCTTTTCCAATAGCTTTACAGGTGCGTCTGATAGCTTCTGCTTTTCTGCCTTTTTCCAGACTTCTGTACAGCCATTTACCAGCTGGAATTCATAGTCCGGATTCTCAGACAAACCCTGGCTGAGTACATCAGGACCATGATTGCCAGTGCTCTTTCGTACTTCGTAGATGCTCTCGCTTATCCGGCCGTACGCACCATGCAGGGCAAGATAGCCGCCCTCTTTCAGGAAAGGAGACCATGCTTCAAAATCACGTGCTGCGCCTTCAACTGTATAGTCGCCTCCAATAAACAGGAAATCAATGGGATCATCCCACTCCACTGCCAGGTCCTGGCTCAGCCCTGCAAGCAGCTCTGCATTCGGTACACGAGCAAGATTACGCCGGGCAAGCTTCTCCTGCCCGGTATTTCTCTGGTCGACCTGTGCTGATCTGTCAGGGAAAGCGTCAATGCCAACCACTCTCAGTTCAGGGTTAGCTTTTGCCAGGACATACGGACTGAGCCCATTAAACATTCCAATATTCACACAGGTGCCTTGAACTGCCCGGGCACAGAACCGCAGTGCTCGAATGTCCCCAGGAGAAAGGCAGCCATATATGCCATCGACCGTTTGAGCTTTCCCCAGATTAGCAGGAAATATGTAAGGCAGCTCCTGCTCTTTTCTGGTTGAATCGACCTGTTTCCATAAATCGAGAGCAGGTTTAAAGAAGGGATCGCGTTCGATAATGCTGTCGATACACAATCTCGATTCGTCCAGCTCTGATTCATGGTAATGAATAAGAGCTTGTTGGAAGAGTTCGTTTAAACTTTTCTGATCCGGCATAGTATCTCCTGGCAAGGTGTGCCTTCTGATTGGCATCAGACTTCGTTTTGAAGAAGCTCCTGCCACCTGAAAATGAGTTTTCCGGCTGTACGACTCTGTGCCTTCCTGCCTCCGGCTTCACCGAATGCGGCACGGTTTTCAGGATTCGTGATCAAATCCTCCAACACGGTTTCCCATTCCGATGGGTCATGTATCAGCACACCGCCTTCATTCCACTCTTTAAAGGAAGGGCATGCTGCAGCTGCCCATGGAATCTTCCTGATACCTGCTTCCAGCAGGGGCCTGTCAGAGCGGGTCTTGTGGAGGATGCGCTCCTCTTCCCCTGGAACAAGCAGGATATCTATCTGTGAAAGCTGATAGGGATAATCTTCGTAGCGTCCTGCCGGAAGGAACAGGGATCGATGTTCGCCGATCTCATGGAAAACATCCAGCAGGGTATAGTTGCTCAGGATGACCAGTGTAAGGTTCTCGAATTTTTCAAACAATGATACGAGGGCAGGTTTCAGGAGAGCTGCAGAATTTTCATGCAGCTGTGATCCAATAAGTCCAAGATGGATTTGATCGCGAGGTTCAGGTTGTTTTTTCCAGAGCTCATTGTTTTCATCCCAGACTGGAGGGAAGACCCGGGTTTCTCGTCCTGGTTTTTGATACTCCTCTGCCAGTGCCTGGTTTGAAACCAGAATACCGTCGGAAGCATCCAGGATATGCTCGAGTGCCTCGATGCCTTCAGGATTCCCCCGGCCGGATTGCTCATATCGGGGATGATCGCTGGTCAGAGAGGGGTAGTGCAGATCGAGATCGATATACACTTTTTTCCCTGCCGCCTTGCATTCAAGGAACGCTTCCAGGAATTCGGGTTTTGCGTGGGGTTCACTGAAGATGAAGGTATCAAAGCCTCCAGTCAAATCCTTGTCCCATGAAGTTTGTACTGAAACTGGATGCCCCAGGCCGGCCAGCTCCCTTGCAGGGATACCGAGCCTGTTCTCAGTTGAGATTGTAGGAAGGCCGATAAAACAAACCGAGGGCAGGCCTGAACTATTGACAGATATTCCCAGTGCGGACAGCGCTGTAAGGGCTCGCTGGTCTTCAGGGTGGTGGCGCAGGATCTGGTTGTACATCTCCAACGCGGAATTGATGTCATCAACACTTTCATACACTTTACCCATCAGGTAGAGGGCATCTGCATCGGAAGTGTCACTCTGCACCAGAGCGGCAAGAATCTGGACCGCTTCGCTGACGCGGTCATCCTGAAGTATAAGGATCTGGGCCAGTGTATTCCAGGCGCTTCGATTCTCGGGATTCTGTTCGGTAATGCTTTTCAGGATAGTTTCGGCCTCGAAAACCTGGTTGTTCTGTGCCAGCGCTTTTGCCAGGTTTACAGATGCTTCTTCATGATCCGGCGCAGTACCGATGCACTTCTTCAAACAGGGGATTGCTTCAGCAGGACTGCCGGTTTCCATTAAAAGCGTGCCGAGTGTGAAGTTGGCCGCAGCATGGTGGGGGTCCTTCTCCAGGACCTGCTGCAGCGCGCGTATAGAATTTTGCCAATCACCGCTTAACGCGGCGGATTCAGCCTCTTTCAACAGGCTGTTGATCGTGGGTTCTGTCATAGCTCCACGTCACCTCTCTCATAAATTGAATAGACCATGCCTCGAACCAAGTCTAAGTTATTCGAACAACAAGGTATGTAAAGAATTGCGGAAAGAAAAGTAAACGCAATGTTAAGGGAGATAAGCGCTTACAGAGAAATCGGTGTTTTCTGACAGAATCCGGTTCCTGAGAGTTGCATCCTGTTTGAAGAATAGCTAGACTGTATTCAGGTATAAAGAAAACAGGTATTGACAGCAGGATATATCACCCGAGAGGATGGCTGGGAGGATAATCAAATGCTTGTCGTTCATGTTCATGTCCATGTAAAACCCGATCATGTAGAAGATTTTATTGCTGCATCGATAGAAAACGCCGGGAACAGCCTCAAGGAGCCCGGCGTTCTTCGTTTTGATGTGGTACAGCAGCAGGATAATCCATGCCGGTTTGTGCTGGTGGAAGTGTACCGGACGGCGGAAGATCCCGGGCGGCATAAGAAAACAGAGCATTATCTGAACTGGCGGGAAACTGTGGCGGATATGATGGCAGAACCCAGGTCGAGTGTGAAATATTCTGCACTCTTCCCGGATGCTGCTGGATGGGAGACGCACAATGTCGTTTGAATTTGCTACCTCATCGCGCATTATCTTTGGAGAAGGGGTGATCAGCGGAATTGGAGACCTTGCAGCTGGATTGGGTACCCGGGCAATGGTTGTGACAGGTTCGGATCCCCAGCGAGTGCCTGGTGTGATCGATTCACTGCAGCAAGCCGGCATTCCGGTTTCTTTTTTCCCGGTACCTAAAGAACCAACTGTTCCCCTGATCGAGGAAGGTGCAAAAACGGTACGGGGCGAAGGCTGCGATGTGCTTATAGGAGTAGGTGGTGGAAGCGCACTGGATGCAGCCAAAGCATTGGCGGCGCTGGCGGTAAATACCGGATCAGTGCTTAAGTATCTTGAAGTAATTGGTGATGGAAAGCCGCTCACGGAACCCTCACTGCCGTGCATTGCAGTTCCAACCACTGCAGGGACAGGCTCAGAGGTCACAAAGAACGCAGTCCTTTCTTCACCTGAAGAACGGGTGAAGGTGAGTTTACGAAGCAATTTCATGATACCTCGCCTGGCTGTCGTGGATCCGGAGTTGACGTATACACTTCCACCAGATGTCACGATAAGCACGGGGATGGATGCGTTTTCCCAGCTCGTTGAACCATTCTTGTCCTGGAAGGCTTCGCCGATTACAGATGCATTGGCGCGGGAAGGGATTCCAAAAGCAGTACGGGCATTACCCCGCCTGTTCGAAGACGGCCGGGATAAGAATGCCCGTCGGGATATGTCTTTGGTCAGCTTGTTCGGTGGAATGGCGCTTGCGAACAGCGGCCTGGGAGCGGTGCACGGTTTTGCAGGGCCTCTCGGAGGAATGCTTGGCGCTTCTCATGGAGCGTTGTGTGCTGTCTTGCTTGCTTCTTCACTCAAGGTAAATATTGCCGAGGCAGAAAAGCAGGAAAATTTCGCTGTTTTGCAGCGGATGACAGAACTGGCTGTCCTGTTGACAGGGTATGCAGATGCAAAACCAATGGATGGTTATGACAAAGTCTATACAATGATGCGTTCTCTGGATGTAGTTGGGCTGGCAGCATTCGGCCTGACTTCCCGGGATTTTGAAGAGGCCATCGAAAAAGCAAAACGTTCCAGCAGTATGAAGGGCAATCCGATCAAGCTGGATGACAATGCGCTGGAAGCAATCCTGAAATCGGCGCTCTGATCTGTACAATTTCCTGGAACCGGGAAAGGCACTCATAACAGGTTTCCCTGGAGCCGGAGTATGTATAAGCAAGAAATTCTGGAAGCAGCGACACGACTTTTTATTGAGCGGGGATTCCACAAAACCTCGGTCAAGGATATCGCCAGCGCGGCCGGTATGAGTACTACAAGGGTATACCGTGAAGCTACCAGCAAGCAGGAAATTCTCCTCTCAATTCTCGATCAGGAACTTGATGCCATAAGTGCTGATCTCTATTCTGTTGTCAATTCGGATCTCAAGCCGGAAGAAAAATTGCGCCTGGCTATCCAGATGTATGTCGGAAGAATTTGTGATGATATTGAACTTTCCAAACTGGTTTTGCTTGAGTACAGAAGCCTCGAGCCGGATTTCCAGGCGCGTCATATTAGGCGGCGTGACAGACTGGAGCAGCTCTGGCGCCAAATTCTCCGGGAAGGTGTACGTACCGGTGTGTTTCGGCCATTCGATGTTTCGATTGTTACGTTCGCGCTGCTTGGTATGCAGAACTGGATGTTCAGTTGGTATCGTGAATACGGAAGGCTGCGGCCGCTTGAGCTGTCCGACCGTTTCGCTGACCTGATCTTTCGCGGTATCCAGGTCGAGCGCCACAGCTTTCACCGCTCTTCTGATAAGGACTGAAATATATTTGCGCCTGAACACTGGTAGAATAGCTGTAATCTGGCAGTTGGAGGATCACAGTATATGGAACTATCTGAACTTGAAAACTGGCCGCTTGAAGATCTTCTTTATCGACTGCCGGACTACTTCAACCCGGAGGAGGCAGAGGGGGTTGACCTGTCTGTCCAGTTCCATCTTACCGGCAAGGAAAGCGGCAGCTGGTGTATGCGAATCGCTGATTCCCGCTGCCGGGTAGAAAAAGGCGGTTGTATGAACGCGGATGTCGCGCTGTCTGCGGACAGCGAAAATGTTCGCCGAATTCTGAGAGGTGAAGTCAATCCGCTGCAAATTCTATTGCGCGGTTTGGTACAGGTTGAAGGGGATCGTAGTGCTGCTTTGGAGCTGGGCAAGTACTTCACCCGTGTGGAATTCCATTGATTCAGTAAAATTTTCTCTATCAGTTGAAAAACTCTACTTGTTTAGAATCAGGGCCGTTCTGCGAATATCCGAGGATAGTGGATCAAAGGATAGGGCCAGGAGGACTTCATCAGGCCTGCCAGTGGCGGATGGTTTTGCTGAAAGCGTCATAACCAATTCGCCGGGTCGATTATCCTGAGGTTCATATTCCAGCGATAAAACAAGAGGACGCAGATCGTATGTTTTGCCGCGCCTTTCTCTATTAACCGTTTCTTCTGAGAGGAAATGGTCGATTCGTTTCTGTAGATCCTGGATTTTATTATCTTCCGGAAGCACTGCCCTGTAAGAGGCTGCCCGGATCTGTTTCTGGGGTTTGGGGGAGTTTGACGGCAGTGGAGTGATGCTGTGAACGGGCAGGCCGGGCGGAAGCGCAGCGGAAAGCCGGCGTTCCAGATCCTCTGCGGGCATTTCTTCTGAGAGCCACACATCAAGCAGTTCACATTCGCTTGTCCAGCCAAGCGCCAGCGCAAGCCCGAGATTGAGCCTGGGATGAGGATGGTATCCCTGCGTGAACGCAAGCGGGATAGCAGCCCTGCGGAAGATACGCTCCCAGGTGCGCTGCAGATCGAGATGGCTGATATAGCGGACAGCTTCATCCTTGCTGTATCGAATACGGTAGCGGTATACAGGGGCGGCGTTCATGGTGATACCTGCTTCTCTGGCTTGCTCTTTGCCGGAAGCGGCGGGCATTTCCAGGTGTCGGTTTCTTCAAGCGGACGAACAGCATTGTATTTGACGTGTACACCGCAGGCGAAACATTGTTCGCTGCAATCCGGCCTGGTTTGTCCATTAAGCGCACGTTGATATTCGCGCCACAGGACTTCCTTTGACGGTCCGGTATCCACTACATCCCAGGGGAAGATTTCATGTTCTCCACGGCTGCGGTGTGTGTAGAATCTCATATCAAGATCGTTTGCAGCTAATGCTGCTTGCCAGAGGTTGAAATCGAAAAATTCGTGCCATGCGTCGAATTTTGCTCCGTTTCGCCAGGCCGTTTCGATTACGGCTCCCATCCGTCTGTCACCGCGAGTGAGAAATGCTTCGAAGAGGGTGTCATCCGGTTCTGTCCAACTCAGCTTAAAACCGCGTCCCCGCAGTTCTTGCCGGAGAAGCTGCTGCTTCTTTTCGATTTGATCTCTGCTGTCACATGATACCCACTGGAAAGGTGTATGCGGTTTGGGTGCGAAAGTGCTGACTCCAGCATGGACACGTACACGGCGGCCGGCAATATTCCGGCCTTCTGCAAGGATCTGCTGGCATAGAACCGCAATGGCCTGCACATCCTCTATTGTTTCGTCCGGATGGCCGATCATAAAATACAGCTTGATAGTATGCCAGCCATGGCTGAATACCTGTCGGATAGTCTCAAGAACCTCTTCGTTGGAGACTGGTTTATTAATTACACTGCGCATGCCTTCGGTTGCAGCTTCAGGTGCGAGGGTAAAACCGCTTCGACGAGAATCTCTTTTTAGAAGGTCCATCAGTTCGACGGAAAAAGACTCAATTCGAAGTGAGGGAAGAGAAATGTTGATCTTCTCTTCATGGAAGCGGTCGCCGACCATCTGCACCAGTTCCTTGATATCCGTGTAATCTGAGGAAGAAAGGGATAACAGGCCGACTTCTTCAAACCCCGTGTCCTGCAGCGCAGCTTCGATTGATTCAAGCAGCTGCTCTGGGGGGCGTTCACGGACCGGGCGGGTGATCCATCCTGCCTGGCAGAAGCGGCATCCGCGGCTGCAGCCGCGCATGATCTCCACCGGAATACGGTTGTGTGTTGTGTCGATATAGGGGACGATGAAATGTGTCAGGGGTGGGGGCAGCTCCGGTACGATCCTTTTTAATACCGGCAGCTTCTGTGCAGGGCTGAGCGGCTCAAAGGCTGCGATGGTGCCGTCTTCATTGTATGTTACGGAGACCAGGGAAGGTACATATATACCGTCAAGCGCTGCGAGTTTTTCGAGCAGTTCACCGCGGGAGCTGCTGCCGGTGTTTTTCCAATCCAATACTGTTTCGGCGATTTCGAGGATCACATCCTCGCCTTCCCCAAGGACAAAAACATCGATAAAGTCAGCCATGGGTTCCGGATTGTGGCAGGCATGTCCGCCGGCTATGATCAGTGGATGTTCTGAACTACGATTCTCCGAGTGCAGAGGAATGCCGGAAAGGTCGAGCATGTTGAGGGTGTTGGTATAGAGTGACTCGTAGGGGAGGGTGAAGGCCAGCACATCGAATTCGTTCAAAGGATGCCTGGTTTCAAGAGAGTGCAGGGGGATGCTGTTCTCCCGCAGGGCCTGCTCCATGTCATCCCATGGTGTGTATACACGTTCAGCAAGGCAGGCTTCGTGCTTGTTGAGAATGTCATACAGAATCGCCAGCCCGAGATTGGACATGCCCAGGTCGTAGATATCCGGAAAGGCCAGGGCGAAGCGCAGCGGGGTGTGCACCCAATCCTTGACAATCTGGTTGTATTCGCCGCCTGTGTAGCGCCCGGGTTTCTGAACCGTCGGCAGGATGCGGTTCAGGGAGCGAGTGATATCCTCTGGCTTCATCGTTTTACCTGTGAGAAAAATCGGACTAAACCGGTGGATATTATAGCACAGTGGGCGGTTGAAATCTGCATTGGCGTACTGAGTGGAAAATCAGCGATTCAATTTAGAATGGATACTTTTTCTGTTAATCCTGAGGGGAAAAATTCGATCAACATTGCGCAGATCTCTTGAAGACATAACTGAGCCCGGCTCAGCCAGGCTCTGCCGGGCTCTACCGGGCTCAGTTATGTTAGTATGCAGAGGTATGATTGTGAACTGAAATTTCAGAACTATAAAGTTAAAAGTCGAAGACGATTTCAAATTATTACTATTAACTTAGTCCACCCCTTAGCCCATAATGAAATTGGAGCGTAATAATGACACAATACAATGTGCATGAAGCAAAAACACATTTTTCTCATCTCTTGAACAGAGCAGTCAGCGGTGAAGAAGTGATCATTGCGAAGGCGGGGAAACCGGTTGCACGACTGATCCCGTATCACAAGGACTTCTCTGAGCGTGTACCTGGTATTGAGAAGGGAAAGATTGTGATCAAACCCGATTTCGACGAGCCTCTTCCTGAATTTGATCTATGAATGCACTGATGGATACGTACACTTTCCTGTGGTGGAATATGGATGATCCCCATCTTTCTCCTGAGGCGCGTAAGATCATTGGAGATGGGCGAAACCAGATATTTCTGTCTGCAGCAAGTGTTTGGGAAATCGTGATCAAGACGGCAAAAGGAAGATTGATCTTGCCAAAACAGCCTGAATCCTGGATTCCCAAAATGATGGAGGCAAACCGGTTCAACGGGCTGGCAGTTAACATCAGCCACACACTGGAGGTGTCCAAACTGCCGGATGTTCACAGCGATCCTGTTGACCGGCTGCTCGCAGCGCAGTGCCGGGTGGAAAAGCTGCCGCTGCTGAGCATGGACGAACGGATGGGGGAATATGGTATTGAAATGCTGTGGTAGCTTATCCAAAGTATCTTCCATTTACCTTTTTCAAAACATGTGCTGCGTGAAAAAAACAAGAGTATACTTTTTCTGAACATCTCATGTATGAAAATTTTCGTATTGAAAGGAACTCTCGATGAACACCATCGTGGCTGAAAAAACAAAACAGGCAGCCGGCATATTAAAGGAAAAGAACGTCGACCTCTGGCTTACTTTTATCCGTGAAACAAGTTCGGGCGGAGACCCTGTCCTTCCGCTGATCTACGGCGATGCCGGCCTGACCTGGCAGAGTGCGCTCATCCTCACCAGCAAGGGAGACAGGATCGCAATCGTTGGCCGTTTCGAAGCGGATGCTGCCGAAAAGATCGGGGCGTACCCGGAGGTGATTCCCTACGATGAATCGATCAGGCCGGCGCTGCTGGAAGTGATCGGAAAACTCGATCCGAAAACAATCGGTATCAATACTTCGAAAAATGATGTGCTGGCGGATGGACTTTCCCACGGTATGTACCAGTTGTTGGGAGAGATGCTTGAGGGCACACCCTATTCTGACAGATTGGTGAGTGCCGAGGCAGTGATCAGCGCGCTGCGCGGGCGCAAGACGCCAGTCGAACTGGAAAGGATCCGTGAAGCTGTCCGGGAGACCGAATTAATCTATGCAAAAGCATATGACTTTCTGGAACCGGGCAAGACCGAGATCGAAGTCCACGAGTACATGCAGGATCTCACTCGTGAAATGGGGCTGGGGTTGGCATGGACACCATCCGGCTGCCCGATTGTGAACACGGGGCCGGATTCCCCGGTGGGGCATGGCGAACCGACCGACCTCAGGATCGAGCGCGGGCATCTTGTGCATTTCGACTTTGGCGTCAAAAAGGACGGCTACTGTTCAGACATCCAGCACATGGTGTACATGTTGAAGCCGGATGAGACGCAGGCGCCGGCTGAGGTGCAGCACGGTTTTGACACGGTGTTGAAGGGCGTGCAGGCGTCCTTCGCAGCTATTCGGCCTGGTGTGACCGGGGAAGAGGTGGATGCAGCGGCACGAGCTGTGGTGACGGGAGCCGGCTATGAGGAGTTCAAACATGCCACCGGACACCAGCTCGGCCGCCTGGCGCATGACGGCGGCGGGATCCTCGGCCCGAAGTGGGACCGGTACGGCGAGCTGCCGGACCTGACGCTGGAAGTGGGGCAGGTGTACACGATCGAGCCAAGCCTCCAGGTGCCGGGCTACGGCCAGATCGGGCTGGAGGAGGACATCGTTGTCACGGAGGAAGGCGCTGAATATCTGACATCTCCCCAGACGGAGCTGTATCTGCGCTGATCAAACCGATGTTGTTTTTTATCAGGACAGCGGGTCGTTTTTGATTACGAGAGTAGATGAATTAACCGCCGGATTATTTCAAAAATCCGGCGGTTAATTAAATTTAATCGCCTGATATTTCTAAAAACTCGCCGGGTAAATAGGAACAAGCACTAGTTTAGATTCATTTATCCGGTCGTTCTTTATGACTAAACTGATGAACAACAGCAATCTGCTTGTAGATATCAGCATCTGACAGCAGCAAGCTTTTCCTTTCAGTTCTCTATTATCGGGTCGTCCGGGTGTTTCGTATTCCAGAGATATACTCTTCTTTCGTCAGGCCGATATTACCCTTGTTGATTAATCTGCCTTTGAAAAAATCAATCGAACTGATCGATTTTCGCAGCGGTGCATAGAGTTTGAAACCTATCGTGAACGAGCCGCTAGCTTTGATCAGGGGTTTGAAAATACCGAAACGTTCCAGGTTGATAGGTGCGCCTTCAGCAGCAAGAAAAGGTAATGGCCTCATTGAGTTCGTACAGGATGAACCGGATTGTGCCGGGGTTGAGTGAAGTACGCCTGGAGATGTATTCGGACAGTGTATCTGTGTCAATGGTTGGAGCGTAGTCGATCCTGGGCCTGTATGCGTTCAGCGCGGTGATCAGTCTGGCCATGGTTTTTCCCTCCTTGTATGGCTTGTATCTAATTATTCAGCAGGGTCGGGTTCCACCTGAGCAGCCAAAAGCTGCCAGCCCGGGCGGAGTCCAATGGTATCTTTGTGTGTGTCAATATGGAATGGCAGATGGATACTTGTCTTTGCCTTCAGCTTCGAAACCGGCCGTACTGGGTTGTAGCAAGATTGAGATAAAGAGATATTGTTCAACGTCATTAGTGATGCATATATCTAGAATCATCGTTCTCAGCGGTCATATTTAGCGCGTCATCAGCTTTACAAAAGAAGGGGTTGGGGAGAAGCTCCCCACATTCTCCTTCATCCCGAGCTCGCGAGGGATCTTTGCAGCATTGTGATGGTCATGATGGAGGCAGCGTATTCAGCGTTTGTAAAAGAGGAGGTTGGGGAGAGGCTTCCCATATTTCTCCTTCATCCTGAGCTCGCGAGGGATCTGTGCGGCGCTGTGATAGTCATGATGGAGGCAGCGTATTCAGCGTTTTCAGTGTTTTCAGCGTTTGTAAAAGAGGAGGTTGGGGAGAGGCTCCCCACATTTCTCCTTCATCCCGAGCTCGCGAGGGGTCTTTGTAGCATTGTGATGGTCATGATGGAGGCAGCGTATTCAGCGTTTTCAGTGTATTCAGCGTTTGTAAAAGAGAGGGTTGGGGAGAGGCTTCCCACATTTCTCCTTCATCCCGAGCTTGCGAGGGAACTTTGCAGCATTGTGATGGTCATGATGGAGGCAGCGTATTCAGCGTTTTCAGTGTTTTCAGCGTTTGTAAAAGAGGAGGTTGGGGAGAAGCTCCCCACATTCTCCTTCATCCCGAGCCCGCGAGGGATCTGTGCGGCGCTGTGATAGTCATGGATGATGGAGGCAGTGTATTTTGCATTACAGATTTCTGCAGCGGGAATTCCATTCCAAGTGATTTAGAAGTGCCAACCGGACGGTTGGCGCTCCCAGTACATTCTATTATCTTTCACTCTTTCGAAAGGGAGACGATCTCTCATCCTGAAAATGGATGCAGACTGGATCCCTCTTCCATCAAACTCGTAAAAAGAAATTCGGATTGAAGAGTATCAGCGCAATCAGCGTAATCAGCGGTTCAGTTCCGCTGTGATCTCGAGCAGCCGGGTGTTTTGCCTGATAAGAAGCATAATGGCCATAAAATTGTATTCGTTGCCCATGACTTCCTGCTTGGCGGCAGTGTCTACATCCGGGTTGTTGTAAACTTCGGTTTTATAATCCGTAAGAAGCTGTGAGGTGAGTTCATCCACCGTGTCTGCATAATCCGATACTTCGGCGATAAGCTGGGCGTGGGTTTCTTCCTTCTGCCGCTCCACGATACTGTCGTTTATGATCTGGTAACCACTCATCAGTACCTGAAGCGCCAGCAGCACAACAAGCGCTATCATAATCGGGCTGTGCCGATTTTGTGATCCGAGTGTGTCGCTGGAATATACTCTGGTCTCTCCGACTGACAGGTTTTCTTCCGGTTGAACAGGCTGCATCTTTGTCTCCCTCCATAAACGTACTCGTGAGAATAAAATTCTACCCTTTGCGTCAAGAGGACGGTCTCGAAAGACCGTCCTCGTTACTATACATGATTTTTGGGGGTTGGGTTTAATACGTGACCCCGAGATATGTGCCGATGAAGTTTGTGGTTATATTCAAGCGGCCGTTTACGATTTGTGCACCTGCAAGAATTGTCATACCGTCATCTGTTTCGGGGTGGATCGGGGTGATAACCGGTACGCCGTTTTCTTCAGCGTATGCCGGGATTTCAGCCCATGCACCTGTTAGAATGCCGTCTTCTTCCACCACATCCCAGAACATGGCCATCTTGTCCAGGTCTTTCATTTCTTCTCGGATAACAAACGAATATTCGATCGCAGCGCCATCGGGCAGGATGGTGAGCGGGTTCAGGTCAGCGGCAGATTCACCCTGGAGCAGTGACAGGGTCATACCTGCGCCAAAGCTGAGTGCTGTCTGGTCATCCGGGAGTGTATCAGGCAGGGATTCTTCCCCGTCCTGTACCAGGACTGCCCAGTATTGAACGTCGCTCGGGCAAAGACCGGTAATGCGGGCGTAGTCGCCGCTCGGGAGTTTCAGAACGAAGTTCTGGGCAGCGTTTTCCGGGCATTCCAGCTGTACAAGTTCGCCGGTTACAGGGATGAGCAGATCGGGTGTGCCGCCTGCGCCGGTGGTATCCCCGCCGCCTTTTGGAAGCGGATCTGGCAGTTCGATACTGTGCCAGTTGTCTTCATGGCTTACGCCGCCGGGATAGGCTGTGGCATCCAGGTCGGTATCGACACCGTCTGTCGTATCCTCGCTGTTGAGTTCATCGCTTGTATCGCCGCCGTATATGTTGTCAACTCCGGCGCCGCCGCTGATCTGGTCGTCGCCGTCGCGGCCTTCGATTGTATTCTCCAGATCGTTGCCGATCAGTGTGTCGTCCTGGTTAGAGCCGATCAGGTTGGTGAACAGGCCCGAAAGCGTGATCCAGAGGCTTTTGAAAACTGTTGTGCCGCCATCATCTTCTTCCCAGGTTGATACTTCCTGGCGGTCGCTGCTGCTCATGTTGATACTGACACTCTGGTCGTATTCGCTGAAGTCGAGCGTGTCCTCTCCTTGAGATTCGAGGACCAGGTTACCGTATGAGCCGGCCATAAAGAGGAAGTAGTTGATGCCTGTGCCGCCTGTGGCGTACGTTTCCTGACCTTCGCCGGACCCGTTTTCTCCGCCGATGATGATGGTATCGTCGTCGTCGCCACCGTCGATCGTATCGGCGCCTTCGCTGGTGTAGATTGTGTCATCGCCGTTTCCGCCGTTGACGGTATCATCACCGCTGCCGCCGTAGAGTTCATCATCGCCGTTATTCCCGTTCAGGATATCATCACCACTGCCTCCGGAAAGCGTGTCGCTTCCTCCACCGCCGGAAATCAGGTCACTGCCTGCGCCGCCTTCGAGGATGTCGCTTCCGGCATTGCCGGAAAGGCTGTCAGCACCGGCTCCACCCCGGAGGGTGTCGTCACCTGTACCCCCAGAGAGTTCATCATCGCCGGCTCCACCGTTGAGTTCATCGTCGCCTCGGTCCCCATAAAGCTCATCATCACCGGTATTGCCGTTCAGGGTATCATCACCAGCGCCGCCGGAGAGCAAATCATCGCCTGTACCGCCGCTGAGGGTATCATCTCCCCGTTCGCCGTAGAGCTCATCATCGCCGCCATTGCCGTTGAGTGTATCCTCACCGGCACCGCCGGAGAGCAAATCATCACCTGAGCCGCCGTTGAGCGTGTCGTTGCCAGCGCCGCCTTCAAGGAAATCAGCTCCCGTGCCGCCGTTGAGTGTGTCGTCGCCGCGTTCGCCGTATAGTTCGTCATCACCGGCATTGCCGTTCAACGTATCATTGCCGGCGCCGCCGAAGAGCACATCATTGCCAGCGCCGCCGTTGAGTTCATCGTCGCCGCGTTCGCCGTAGAGCTCATCATCACCAGCATTGCCGCTCAGGGTATCGTCACCGGCACCGCCTGAGAGATAGTCGTTGCCTGTGCCGCCGTAGAGTTCATCGTCTCCTCGTTCGCCGTAGAGTTCGTCATTCCCTGCATTGCCGTAAAGCGTGTCATCGCCGGAATAACCGAGAAGGATGTCGTCTCCTGTGCCGCCGGATAATGTGTCATCGCCAGACCAGCCATCCAGGAAATCGTTGCCTGCTCCACCCTTTAGCGTGTCATTACCGACACCACCATCAAGGTAATCAT
>Ga0272441_10001840_pt1 | contig 44423 bp, 36 predicted proteins | sample SSMProp6N_FD_193582 | JGI IMG/M metagenome (GOLD analysis project Ga0272441, IMG submission 193582) | Marine sediment archaeal communities from Little Sippewissett salt marsh, Falmouth, MA, United States - SSM-Prop-6N | ecosystem: Environmental > Aquatic > Marine > Wetlands > Sediment ... | reverse complement strand
TATGAACTGTATATCATCGAATAATAAAAGCCGCACGGCATTGAACTTACTTTGAAAAGATGAAATATTCTTCTGTTTAACTGAGAAGACGTAATCATTGGTAAAACGCTCACCGGTAGTATAAATCACTTTCAGCCCACTTGCTAATGCCTTGTTGCCAATTGCATGCAACAGATGTGTTTTCCCCTGTCCCGTAGAACCATACAGGAAGAGCGGGTTATAAGATTGACCTGGATTTATAGCTATCTCCATAGTAGCAGCATAGGCAAGGCGGTTACAGTCGCCAACAACGAAGCTATCAAATGTATATTGAGGTGAGAACTGGTAAGTTCTAGCTTTGGTACTCGTACCACCGTCGTGCTGGTTAGGCATATAGAGAGGTGAAGCTGACTCGTGACTAATGCCGCGAATGCTGAATTGTACATTTACATCTAAGCCAACTATTTCGGATAAAGTCTTTTTTACTAAAGAATAAAGACGTTTTTTAAGCCACTCAGCTACAAATGTATTCGGTACTGCAACTACAAAAACTCCCTTATCATAACTCACCCCGTAGCTGTTAGCTAACCAAGTAGAATAATTAGCTCTACTAACCTGCAGTTGAAGTTGTCCAAGTACACGTTCCCAGACTTTCTTTGCTGCCTCCAATTCACCTCCCAATAACACAATAATATTAGCCGAGATAACACTGCAGGTTGCAGCGTATAATACCTGTGAGGCTTATGTAATCATAGTGATTTGTCCTTATAAAGACTAACAATCGCTGGAGTTCCATCTCTAGGGGGACTTTGACATAACATGAAAAATTATAGAAAATGTTCTAGATGAATAAAAGCATAGTTTTTATGGGCACACCACAGTTTGCTGTACCGATATTGGAGAGGCTGCTCGATGAAAAATATTCTGTTTTAACCGTGTACACTCGGCCGGACAAACCTGCAGGAAGAGGTAAAAAATTAAGCCTTTCTCCCGTAAAGAAGTATGCAGTGGAGCATAATATACCTGTCATGCAGCCTGATACACTGAAGTCGGCTGCTACAATAGACGCATTAAAAGAGCGCGCTCCCGGGTTGATAGTGGTAGCGTCCTATGGCCGTATTTTACCAGCGGCTGTCCTATCAATACCAAAATATGGATGTCTCAACATCCATCCATCTTTATTGCCAAGTTATAGAGGTCCATCTCCGGTTGCTTATTCTTTGTTAGGCGGAGAGCAGACAAGTGGAGTAACACTCATCTTAATGGATGAAGGAATGGATAGCGGCCCAATAGTAGCTCAACGGAAAGTAAATATCTCTAACGATGATACTACTGATACACTGACAGGCAAATTGTTTCTTGAAGGAGCTGATCTCTTAATAGAATCATTACCATTATGGCTACAGGGAAAGATAAAGCTAATCCCGCAAGATGAGAGTAAAGCTACATACAGCCGGATTGTAAATACTGACGATGGATTAATTAATTGGCACCTGAGTGCAGTTGAGATAGGGTATAGAATAAGAGCGTTTTCCCCTTGGCCAGGTACATATACCTGGTGGGATGGGAAAAGGATAAAGATACATAAAGGCGTCCCAATAGATGGAGAAACACGTGGGAAACCGGGAGAAGTTGTTGCCCTGTATGCCGGGAAAAGAATAGGAGTAATTACCGGTGATGGCTATTTGGAGATTTGCCAGTTACAACTAGAGGGAAAGAAAGAGATGTCCGCAGTAGACTTTGCCAGAGGGCAACGTAACTTCGTGGGCTCAGTCCTTATGTGAATAACTTTTCCTTACTCTGGTAAAGACACGGCTTATTTTTATAGGAAAACTGGGGATAGCTGTTACAAGCCGATTTTGTCCGCGACTTCGCGCATACCCATTATGGCATCTGCGATTAACTCTCTCCGCTCAACGCCAAGCATTTCAGCACCTTTCTCAATCAAGTCACGGTTAACACCGGCGGCAAATGCTTTATCCTTCCATTTTTTGGTAACAGATTTGGGCTCAAGATCTGCTACACTTTTAGAAGGTCTCACCAGGGCTGTGGCAGTGATCAGGCCTGTTAATTCATCAATGGTATAGAGGACCTTTTCCAATTCGCTTTCAGGTGCTACATCTGTGCAAATTCCCCATCCGTGAGAGACAACTGCTCGTATGTATTCCTTCGGCCACCCGCGCTCCTCCAGTATCTCCTGAGACTTATGGCAATGCTGCTCGGGGAACAGCTCATAGTCAAGATCATGTACCAGGCCAATTATACCCCACTTTTGCTCATCTTCCCCTCTTTTACGAGCTATATATCTCATCACCCCTTCAACAGCATAGCCGTGTTTAAGCAGGCTGTCGCTTTTATTAAACTCATTGAAAAGTGCTAATGCTTCCTCATATGTTGGTATATGTTCTTCCATTCTTCAGCCTCTTTTAATCTTGTTTTTCTTTGAATGCATTATTCGACAAGACAAACTATAAACTGTTTAACGCTTGGATGACAAGAGGATAAGCTCAGACTGTTCCCAGATAATATACTAGTATCGCAACCGCCTCTATAATAAATAGAGGTGGTGTTAAATAGCGGTATACCTTTGATAGGCTTGCTTCGAAGTATTGAGTTGAAAGTACAAGACAAAGGTGAAGAGGCGAGAGGATATAACCCACCTCGCCACTGATAAAGGCCAGCAACAATGCCCATATATTTATTTGTGGGCCTGAGGCGATAAAAGTAAATAGTAGTGGGAAGGATATACCAACAAAGGCCATGGTGTTACCGGTAGAGAAACTTATCAGGAATGGTAAAGTAACCAGGATTACAACAGCAGGTAGTCCAATACTTTGCATGTCTGCAAAAAGCTCATCTGCAGCTCCGGATGTTTCGATAGTAGCTTTGTATAACATTACGGCATAGAGAAGGAGCAGAATCTTAGGGTCCAGACCGTATTTCAAAGACTGCTTGATATCCAGCCATTTTGCCTTCTGTTGTACGGCAAGGAGTACTAGAGTGAGAGGGAATGCTATTGCAGCATTAAGTCCCAGCAGTACAATAGTAATCAGCAATAAGACCGGCCATGCGGCTTTGAAAAAACCATACAATATACTGTTTGCAGGCTTTTCACTATTAGAAGGTGGGACTTCAGGCTTGATAATACTTATTGTGATTATAACTCCAAGTGATGTGGCAAGTGCGGCCATGGGAAGAAGAGTTATCATTAAAGAAGTGATAGGGATAGAAAAGATTACGCTGGCAGTGATGATGGCAGGATAAACTGGCAGGAAAAGCTCCCATATGTGCCTGAACCAGTAATTTATAAAGGTTGCCTGCTCAGGATTCAGTCTCATTCTTTTCACCAGATCTCGAATAGCGGTTGCGGAGACCAGTGCCCCCGCTGGCATGGGAACAAATCCTATGATAGATGGAGTAAGTAGAAGGGCGAGTCTGGGACCTATTCTCTCCATATTAGCTGCTAGCTGAGTCAGCAAGCCTTTCAGTTCCATTAGACGGCTTAGAGTCATTGCGCTGGCTATGATAACCAGCAACTCGATAGTCTGTTTGTTGATTGCTGTACTGAAAATAAGCTCAGGCAGAGAACGAAGCGGTAGAACCAGTAGTGAGACAATGAGGCTGCCAATAAAAATGGTCAGCCATGGATGGAGTTTTAGCCTTAGTAATATTATGATTCCGACAATGGATATCAGTAAAGCATGAGATGAAGCTAACATATTATTACAATCATCAAGATCAACCTATATTGTTTTTATCTTGTGTATGATAAAGCTATGGAAATTTACTTTATTTCACGTACGGAAACCACAACAATTCCTATGATACCGTCCATGGTCCAGATATAAATTGTTGTGATAAGTGAGAGAAGTTTATCACTTGACGCTGTTGAATGACAAGCTATTGCATTTGGTTATAAATAGCGCACGTCTATCTTTTTAATTGATTAGCCATTATTTCCTAGAGATGCTTGCTTGTAATAAATATGTAAAGTTGTCTCATTTGGTCATTTCCTGGTGATAGGCGAACAAGGCTGGGATTCCTCCAGTATGAACGAAAACAACTGTCTCTGTCGGCTTGAAATATCCCTTCCGTATTAGGTCAATTAATCCAGCCATTGCCTTTCCTGTATAAACAGGGTCAAGGTATATGCCTTCAGTTTGAGCGACCAATCGAATTGCCTCTATCCCTTCTCGGGTGGGTATGCCATAGCCATCGCCAACGTACTGATCCGGTATCTCCAGTTCAACTGCAGTAATTTCTGTATCTAGATTCAAGAACTTAGAAGTAGCATAAAAGGATTCCAGAACGGAAGCTTTTGCATCCGTAGTATTACTGAGAATTGATATACCGATAATTTTATAGCTTGCCTTCAAATATTTTGAGCCCAGTTCTAATCCTGCTTGTGTTCCTCCTCCACCATTTGCCAGGACTACATATTGCGCTTCTATGTTTTGTTGTTCCAATTGTGTGATGAGTTCATCTGCTGCATTGACCCAACCTACTGAACCCAGAATAGCAGAGGGGGCTGTAGGTATGCCAGTGGGCATTATGGAGGGAGAATATCCTTCTACTCGCATATCCTCTGCGAGCGCATTCATTGCTTTGGTCACTACGGCTCCAGAGCGCTCACGCATGTTGCTTATTTCTAATATCTTAACGGTGGAGTCAAGGATATTATGTAATAACAGGTTTCCCTGGGTTTCTGTATGAAATCCTTTTAAGAAGATAAAAGCAGGTTTCATGCCTATTTTGCGCGCTGCGGCAGCCAATTGAAGGCACCAGTTGGACTGCGAACTTGCAGTACTTATCACTGCAGTAGTCCCTTCTTCCTTGGCTTTACCTAGGGCGAATTCCAGCTTACGGCATTTGTTTCCCCCCATTGCCAAGCCGTTAAGGTCGTCACGTTTTATAAAGATACGTGGGCCTCCGAGGACAGAAGATAGGTGGGGAGCCTCGACAAGCGGAGTGGGGTAAAGGCCAAGTTTTATATGTGGTAACTTTTCAATAGTCGCTAACATATCATCCTCCATGGCTTAACTAGTAGTACAATAATACTCACCAACCAATTAAAAAAATTGCTCTATATAGAATCCTTCAAGTTTAGCACCCTTATACTGTTTTTACTTAAGAAATCCTCCATTTCCTCGCTACTGAACTTGATTCCTGCCTTTTTAATTTCCTCAGGCAGGGAAGTTGTGGCTTTTACCCAGGCGGCATATTCAATATCGTCGATCAGGTTAGTAGTATCACTGGCAAACATGACACGCTTGGCTCCCAGCATATTCGTTATATATCTCCATGTTTTGTAGAATGAGAGAGATTCCCCTGCACGAATCCATGAGAGCCATCCAGAGAGATCACAAACAATATTTGGTTTACTCCTGGCAACTGCGACCATTTCCATAAATGAACCATGGCCGGTGTGAGTGCAGTAAAGGGTCAGTTCCGGGAAATCAACTGCTACATCGTCGAAATGGATAGGATGTGTATATTTACTGCGAAATGGTGTGGCCATTGGTCCGGTATGAAAGTTAACGGGTATTCCAAGCTCGACGCATTTTTCGTATAGAGGATAGACAAGCTTCTCGTTGGGATACCATCCCGCCGCCGGGTAGAGTTTAAGGGCTTTGGCTCCCCATTCCCTAACGCCTGTTTCAATAATATCTTTTGCATTCTTCCGACGGGGGTCGACTCCGACGGCAAGGTAGAACCTATCCGGATGATTTTTTATTATCTCGTAGTGCTGGCGATTGATTTCTTCGATTGATAATTTTGCATCTTCTCCTTCAATTACCAGACCATAATCTACAACGCAGATCATAGCCTTGTCGACGCCCACACGATCCATGTTTTTAACCATGATATCGCCAGTGGGATCCAGTGACTCCTCTCTATACCTGGCCATTTCCTCAAGAGTCCTGTTGAAACGTGAGGCCTGAAGCGAGTTGAGCATATTCCAGGACCACGCTGGCAGCCATTCTTTTTTACCCCAGACATGAACATGAGCATCGATAATCATAATTCTGCACCTCTATTTCTACTATTTATAAAGTAAATGTAGAGGAGGAGGATATAATTGTCAAGATTGTAAAAAGAGTACATGGGGAAAATACTCTTCGGATAAGTAAGCTTAATTCCAGTGTATAATAGCAGGGTAGCTGAAGTATAAGGAGAAGACAAATGCCAAGAGTTTCGATTACTAAAACAGCGGATGACTTGTATACAGCCTTTGCCGGAGCCGTTGAGGAGCTTGGTTTACGGCCGGTCTCTTCCGGCGATTATGTATTGATAAAACCTAACCTGGTGCAGCCGGTATCATCTGATAGTGGGCAGATAACCAGCCCTGGGCTGCTAGAGGCGATAGCTCGTTATTGCCTTGATGCAGGTGCCGGAAGAGTGATTATAGGTGAAGGCCCGAGTTACTATCAGCCTGAATCGTGTCTTAGAGAATGTTTTACCCACACCGGTGTAAGCCAGATGGTAAAGCGTTTGGGCATTGAATGGATCCTGTTTGATGAGCATGGCTATCGTACTTTTGAAGAAATCCCTGGATGTATTCAAGGAAATTTTCGGGTAACTGAATTTGCGTTTGAATGCGATAAATTTATCAATGTACCCGTTTTAAAGACACACTTCCTTACTAAGGTAACTTTGGCTATGAAAAATCTTAAAGGATGCCTGAAAAGGGAGGATAAGCCTCTGTTTCATAGAGAGGACTTGGCTAGAGCAATAGTAGAGCTTAATAAAATAGTAGCCCCCAGTCTTAACGTTATAGATTGTACTGCTAAGTCTATTGGACATATTGGAAGTGCAGATAGTGAGGTGCAACATAGTAGAGAAGGAGGAGGCTTTATAATCACCAGTTCGGATATTGTGGCCATAGATGCTGTGGGCTGTGCCGTTATGGACATAGACCCTTCGACAGTACGTACTGTCCGCCTGGGAAAGGCTGCCGGTATAGGAGAAGGAGACCTTGCCATGATGGATATTACAGGAGAGGAATTAAAGCGACTGAGATTTAAAGTCGAATTACCACAAGAACAAATACGACAGACTTTTCCATTGTTAAAGATAGTCGGGGCTGAAAAGGCATGTAGTGGTTGTCTTATACCACTCTTCTCTGCTCTCTTTCAACTTCAAAAACGCGGGAGGCAACTAAAGAAGCCTCTGAGTGTATGCCTTGGTAGCCGCCCTTCTATTACAGACGACAAGAATTACATTCTTGTTGGAGATTGTGCCTGTAGAGAGAGCGAACCCGGGCATGTCCGGGTTGAAGGCTGTCCACCGGAGAAGAAGGCTATCATTGAAGGGCTGAATCTACACATGAATGATTGATTAAAAACAAAGGTGTAGTATCCACCAGCTATGAAATATATCCTGACTGGATAAGAACTTCAGCGGTAAGGACCGCTCCCCGGGCAGCACCCATCTTGGTATTATGAGAAACCAGAATATACTTAATACCATTTTCCAGTACGTCATCTTCTCTGATTCTACCAACTACCGTAGCCATGCCATTGTCAGCATCACAATCGAGTCGAGGTTGAGGTCTGAACGGGTCATCCCGAACAATAATCATATTTTGGGGAACAGAAGGAAGCTCACTTTTTACAAAGGAGCCGGAAAATTCACGCATCGCCTTTATAACCCCGACCACATTGCAGGGTTTCTGAGTAGAGAAGAAAACTGATTCCGTATGTCCATCTCTTACGTTGACACGGGTACAGGTGCTACTGATCTTAAAAGTGGCTGGATCGATACTATGTCCAGAAAAAGAGCCAAGTATTTTCTGTGTTTCTAATTGTACTTTCTCTTCCTCTCCCGGGATATAAGGGATGATGTTGTCTATAATGTCGATCCCCAATACTCCCGGGCTTCTTCCTGCTCCTGATATGGCTTGCATTGAAGTCATTATAACTGAGTTTAGCCCGTATTCCTGGAGAATCGGTTTCAGAGATATAGCAAGCCCGACAGTGGTACAGTTTGGTTGGGGGGCGATAAATCCCTTCCAGCCTCTTGATTGCTGTTGTACCTTCAGTAACTGCATATGTTCTGGATTAATACCCGGGATGATAATGGGCACATCCTTTTCATAGCGGAAAGCTGATGCGGTGCTGATTACCGGGGTTGTAGCTGCATAGAGTGGTTCAAGGATTTTAGCAGGGCCAGAATCCACTGCTGAAAATACAATGTCGATGCCGCCAGTGCTTAAATCAGTTGCATTCTGGACGGGCAAGTCCATAATCTCCTCTATTGGAGCTTCCTTACAAAACCAACGTAGTGCTCCGCTTTGAGTATCGGTTATAGCCTTACGGTAGCTACTGTTAACTGATTTCTCTGAAGCTGCCAGAGCGACTATCTCAATCCATGGGTGATTCTTCAAGGCAACTATGAATTGCTGCCCTACAATTCCCGTTGCTCCTACTATTGCGGCTTTAAGCACTTTTATCTCCTATTAATTCTGGTCGGGGCGAGAGGATTCGAACCTCCGGCCTCAGCGTCCCGAACACTGCGCGCTGCCAGACTGCGCCACGCCCCGTAGTTTAAACTGATATAATTATAAGTGCTTTAATTACAATATAGCAACTTCCTGTTATGATATTGGTCTGATAGTTGTTTTATCCGGAGGAAAAGATGGCTCTGGTAGTTCAAAAATATGGGGGTAGCTCCGTAGCTGATAGCGCAAAACTCCGACAGGTGGCGCAGCGTATAGGTGAAACGAGTAAGAAAGGGTATCAGGTGCTTGTAGTGGTGTCTGCTATGGGAGATACAACGGATGAGCTTATTAAGATGGCTTATCAGGTTACCGAGCAACCGGAAAATAGAGAAATGGATGTATTGCTTTCTACCGGTGAGCTGATTTCCAGCACGCTACTGACGATGGCTTTGAGCTCTTTGGGGTATAAAGCGATAAGTCTCAGTGGTGCACAGGCGGGTATACAGACAGACTCTAATCATAACAGTGCCCGAATTATCAGTGTTGGACCAAAACGAATTTATGATGAATTACAAAAAGGAAATATTGTAATAGTAGCGGGATTCCAGGGAATTAATTCAGGGATGGATACAACTACTTTAGGACGTGGGGGCTCTGATACAACTGCCGTAGCTCTAGCTGCCAGCCTGGGAGCTGAAGAGTGCCAGATTTATACTGATGTTGAGGGGATACATGCTGCAGACCCCCGTGTTGTCCCAGGGGCGGTTAAATTGGAAGAAATCGGCTATGATGAAATGCTGGAAATGGCCAGCAGTGGAGCCAGAGTGATGCATTCACGGGCGGTAGAGTTAGGAGAACTATATGAGATACCTATACTGGTGGCTTCCAGTTTTAGTAGTACTCCGGGAACGATCATTCGTAAGGAGAGAGCTATGGAAGTTAGAAATAGAATACGAGGTATAGCACATGACACTAATGTAGCCAGAGTAACTATACAGGGAGTTCCTGATAAGCCTGGAAATGCAGCTAAGATTCTGGAACCTTTGGCTAAAGCAAAGGTGAGTGTCGATACTATTATCCTGAATGCTAGCGCAGAAAAAATCGTAGATTTCACTTTTACGGTGAGTCGGAATGATCTGGATAAAGCGAAGACAATAATGACATCAATGATTGACTCTCTAGGGGCCAGAGAGGTTGTTACCGATTCTTCGTTGGCTAAAGTGAGTATAATAGGCACTGGAATGCAGAATACACCGGGTTATGCTGCATTGATGTTTCGCACGCTCTATGATGAGAACATTAATATTCAACTGATAAGTACTTCGGAAATAAAGATAACATGTATAATTAATGAGCAGGATGCAGAGCATGCTGTTCGGGCACTTTATAAATCATTTGAGTCCGAAATCACAAAGAGAATAAAGACTTAGTAGTATGTGCTACTGGTTTTATACAGGAGGGGAATAGATGAAATATCAACAGGGAGAAGAACATAGCAAACTAGGGCTGCAACTCAGTGAAGAGGCAGTGGAACTTGCCATGCATGGCCAGTGGGAGGAGGCGGTGGTAGTTAATAAAGATATTATAGAAAGATTTCCTGGCGAGGTCAGTGCGTATAATCGACTTGGTAAAGCCGAGATGGAGCTAGGAGACCTTTCTCATGCCATAGAAGCGTATCAAAAGGCGTTGCAGATAGAGCCAACCAATACAATTGCGAAGAAGAATATTGCTCGTCTGACCGATAAAGCAGAAGTAGAAGGAATAGCCTTCGTCGAAAGTAAAGGGCGGAAATTTATTCCTGACAGCGAAAGTGTGGATGACATGCAGATGGAGGAGGAGGATATAGAAACAGAGCATAATAAGCATGAAGAAGAAGATTCTATTGACGAGGAAGCGGACATTATACCTGAAGGATTTACTTTGCTTGATTAGAGCAGAGAGAGGGAAATTGGAGGACTAAATGGAAACCACTAGCGTAAAACCTATCAATATCGAACAGGAAATGAAGAGCGCCTACCTTGACTACGCCATGAGCGTCATAGTCTCAAGAGCACTACCGGATGTACGAGATGGCTTAAAACCAGTGCAGCGACGTGTCCTGTTTGCCATGAATGACCTTGGCATGAGACATAATACCCCCTACAGAAAAAGTGCCAGGATAGTTGGAGAAGTCCTGGGGAAATACCATCCGCATGGAGATTCGTCGGTATATGATGCCATGGTACGTATGGCCCAGTATTTCTCTTTAAGGCATGTACTGATCGACGGGCAGGGCAACTTTGGTAGCATTGATAATGACCCTCCTGCTGCCATGAGATACACTGAAGCAAGGCTGGCAGAGATCGCTCAGGAAATGCTGATCGATATAGACAAGGAAACTGTTGATTTTGTTCCTAATTTTGATGATTCCCTGCAAGAACCCTCTGTTTTGCCGGCCAGGATCCCCAATTTAATGCTTAATGGCTCTTCAGGCATTGCTGTAGGTATGGCGACTAATATCCCACCACATAACCTGGGGGAACTATGCGATGCAATAGACTATCTTATTGAAAACCCGGAAGCAGATACGGAAGAACTAATGCAATTTGTTAAAGGGCCTGATTTCCCTACGGCGGCTATCATTATGGGACAGGATGGAATCAGGAGTGCCTATGCAACCGGTAAAGGAAAGATAGTTATCCGTGCTAAAACAACGGAAGTAACCTTAAAGGGCGGAAGGAAGCAAATTGTCATTACCGAATTGCCATATCAGGTTAACAAGGCAGCTTTAGCTGAGCGTATAGCGGAGTTGGTCAAGATTAAGAAGATAGTTGGGATATCTGAGATTCGTGACGAGTCAGACAGGGAAGGAATGCGACTTGTTATTGAGCTGAAGCGAGATGCACAGGATCAGCGAGTGCTCAATAACCTCTTTAATAATACGCCAATGCAGTCTACCTTTTTCGTTAATATGGTCGTTCTGGTTGGCGGGCAACCGCGTCTGGTCAACCTTAGAGAGGCGTTGACATGTTACATTGAATTTAGACATGACGTACTTACCAGACGGTCTCAGTTTGAATTGAAGAAGGCGAAGGACAGGGCGCATATTCTGGAAGGATTTATGATAGCCCTTGATAATATGGATGAGGTCATCAGGGTAATACGAGGATCTGAGACAGTTGAAGATGCCCGGAATAATCTTATGAACAGGTTCTCCCTATCGCAAATTCAAGCACAGGCTATACTGGATATGCCACTTCGGCGACTGGCTCACCTGGAGCGGCAAAAAATTGCCGATGAATATGCCGAAGTATTGAAGAACATTGCTTATCTGGAAGATTTACTGGCAAATCCGAGGAAGATACAATTCCTAATAAAGGAAGATGTTGAACAAATAAAGGCTAAATATGGTAATAAACGTCGTACGGTAATAAACGTCGAGGAAATTATGGAGTTTCAACAGGAAGACCTTATTCCACATGAACGTGTGATAGTAACCCTTAGCCGCAATGGTTTTATAAAGAGGATGACTGCAGGCACGTATCGCCAACAGGGCAGGGGAGGGAAAGGTGTAAAAGGGATTGTAACTCGTGAAGATGATGCAGTGAAGCAAATGATATCGGTTGATACGCATGATAATATACTGTTCTTTTCCGGCAGAGGAAAGGTATATTGTCTGAAAGGTTATGATATTCCTGAAAGTATGTCACGTACTGCTAAGGGTATTTCTCTGGTTAATCTGATTCCTATTAACCTGGAGGAGGGAGTGACTGCCATGCTGGAGGTTAAAAATTTTCCTCCGAATCGTTTCTTATTGATGGCGACCAGAAAGGGATTGATAAAAAAGACATCCCTGGATAAATTCTCTGCCATTCGCAGAAATGGGGTAATAGCCATGGGTTTAAGGAGTAATGATGCGCTGGTATCTGCCAAAGTCGTATCTGCCTCCGGAGAGGTAGTGATGGTCTCCCGCAAAGGTAGAGCTATCCGTTTTAAAGTGGAGAATCTACGCACAGCTTCACGCACCAGTGGAGGGGTTAGAGGGATACGAGTCGATGCTGACGATCAACTTATTGATATGGATATAATATTCTCGCAGTGTTTCTTACTCACAGTAACAGAGAAAGGATATGGCAAACTAAGTGCAGCAGACCATTATCCAATTCATCAGCGAGGCGGCAAAGGAATACAGACACATAAGGTTAGTGATAAAACAGGCTATATAGCAGCAGCCTGTCTAGCTTCAAAGGATGAGAAGGATCTGTTGTTAACATCAAAGGAAGGGAAGATTATATGTACCTCCATCGCTGAAATCTCAGTGAAGGGACGCCGAACTCAAGGTATGAGAGTGATGTCTCTGGATGAAGGGGATACGGTAGTGGCGATAACAACTCAACCAATACGAGATCAACAGCAGTTGATATAGAGCTTACTAACTGGCTATAGAACAGGAATAATGTGTAATGGCGTAGCGAGAGGGTAAAAGTACTGGGCTATCCGAAATGGCTGTCCCTCTCTATGCTTGACTGCCTCTTTGCTGTCTGGCGTTGCAGCTAGCCTGCCAGCGTTGCAGTCCACAGGCAGAGCATTTTCCATGACGACAGTCTTCTGTGTATTTTTGTTGCCAGATTTTATTATATTCTCTCTTGAGAAACTCAGTAGCAACACCGACATCAATGTGACTCCAGGGTAGAAGTTCTGTCAACTCGCGCTTTCGGTTAGCATAAAAGGAGATATCCAGTCCACAGGAGTTGAAGGCATTAATCCAGTTCTGGTAGTTGAAGTATTCACTCCAGGCATCAAAGCGGCACCCCGATAACCATGCAGTATAGATGACTTTACCCAGGCGCCGATCCCCGCGCGAGAGAGCTGCCTCCACATGGCTGCTATTATGAGCAGACCAGGAGAATCCTACATTAAGGCTTCGAAGTCCTCTTTTTAAAATGTCTAGTTTAGAGAGAAATACAGCCACTTTTTCCTGTGCTACCCACTGGAAGGGAGTATGTACTTTGGGGATGAACATTGAGGCATTAATTTGCAGCCTGAAATTATTGCCAAGACCCCGCACTTTTGTTATCAATTTAACGATGCTTTCTACATCATCTTCATTCTCATCAGGCAATCCAATCATGAAGTATAATTTGAACTTCGTCCAGCCCCTGTTCAAGGCAGTGGAGATGGTTTCCAGTGTCACGTCTTCAGGTATGTTTTTGTTAATTATTCTCCGCATCTTTTCATTACCAACTTCAGGAGCGAAGGTTAAGGTTAGTTTATGGCGTGATGGTAACATATTCATCAGGTCAATGCTGTCAGTATCAAGGCGTAGACTGGGTAAAGAGAGTGTAACGTTCTTTCCCAGGTACTGCTGCGACAAGCTGGTAATAAGTCCATTGATGTCAGTATAATCCCCTGAACTGAGGGAAAGCAGAGATATTTCATTATACCCAGTGTTATGTTCCATGCTGATTGCCGCCTCTACAATCTCCTGTAAAGGGCGTTCTCTCACAGGACGGTAGATAATCCCTGCCTGGCAAAAGCGGCAGCCGCGGGTGCAACCACGTTGTATCTCAATATTCCCATGGTCATGTACTGTTTCGATATAGGGAACGATTGGGTTGGTTATGGGAGGTGGGAGATTTGTCACTATCCTGCGTTGGATGACTGCTTTCGCGGAGGGAACAGAGGGATAGAATCTTTTTAGTTCGCCACTATCTTCATACTCGACTTGATAGAATGAAGGGATGTATATCCCTTCAAGCCTGGCAGCATGCAGCAACATCTGCTCCCTGTTCCCCTGATGTGCTTTGAAGACTTCCAGTAGTTCAAGAAAGACCTCTTCTCCTTCTCCAACAACAAACAGGTCTATAAAATCTGCCATTGGCTCAGGGTTAAGGGCGCAACTACCACCGGCTATTACTAGCGGGAAAGAGTCATTCCTCTGGGATTTCAGGGGAGGGATTTGCGCCAAATCCAGGATATTCAGTACATTAGTATAAGTGAGTTCATAGCCGAGTGAAAAACCGATGATGTCAAAATCTCGTAACGGTCTCCTGGATTCCAGGCTGAAGAGAGGGATATCATTCTCTCTGAGCTTTGCCTCCATGTCTATCCATGGCGCATAAACTCTCTCGGCGAGAGCATCAGGTTGTGAGTTTATCAGGTTATATAAGATGGGAATTGCCATGTTGGAACCACCAAGTTCATATGTTTCCGGATAGCACAGGACGGCACGGAATGATGTTTGTTCCCATTCTTTAACGCTGCTGTTCCATTCGCTGCCGATATAGCGCGCCGGCTTTGAAACCTGGTTTAAAATGGAGTCGAAATTGTTCATTATTTTTGTAGATAACCATTATAACGGCTTATTGTCTCCTCTACAAAGAAGTAGAAAGAGAATTCTATATTGAATCTTTTTAATCGAACCACTATCAAGCTTTGCTGCGGCGACTTTTTTCAGATGCGGGAAAGAACACCACCTCAAGAATTATGGTGAAGGTTGACGTAGCAGGCGAGATGCGTTAACCTCTATAAGCAGGAGGGTGACGAAATGAAAGCAGCTATATTGAGTTTTCTACGAAATAGCGCAGGAGAGGTTTCGGGGGAAGTACTGGGCAAGGAACTTGGTATCTCAAGGGTATCGATATGGAAACATATTGTTAATCTGAGACAATCCGGTTATATAATAGGAGCTTCCCCTCGAGGATATCGGCTTTTGTCTGCTCCTGATTTACTTTTGGGCTGTGAGTTCCCCGAGTTGGGGAAAAAGTTACATCACTTTCATTCTATAGATTCAACAATGGATACTGCAAGGGAGCTGATTGAGAGCGGCGCGGAGGAGGGAACGGTAGTAGTAGCTGAATCTCAAAACAGTGGAAGGGGACGATTGGGTAGAGAGTGGTTTTCCCCACAAGGAGGAATTTACTTTACGCTGGTTTTGAAACCAAAAATAGCACCGGCATATGCACCAAGACTGAATATGATGGCTTCGGTAGCTGTTGCTAAAACGCTGCGAAGGCTACTGGGGGTGGATGCCAGATTAAAATGGCCCAATGATGTTTTAATTGAGGGAAGAAAGGTATGTGGCATATTGGCAGAGATGGGGGCTGAAATGGATGTGGTGAAATACGTAACGATTGGAGTGGGGATAAATGCCAATTTTTCTATTGCAAGGTATGGAACGAAGGTAGCTTCATTAAGAGATCTTAAGGGAGAGAAGGTTTCTCGAAAGGATATTTTCAACTCAGTTGTGAAGGAATTACTGAGACAGCAGTCTTTGTTGACTAAAGGAGAATTACTGGAAGAATGGAAAGGCCTTTCTGCTACATTGAATAGAGAGATCAGAATCGAAACCCCAGGAGGAGAAATAACAGGAAAAGCGGTTGATATTGATAGTAATGGGGCGCTGATTATAAGGGAAAAGGATGGTTCTCTCAGGACTGCCATTGCAGGTGATTGTTTTCACCCTTAGAGGTAGTTGAGTAACGTGTGGCAGATAATCATTATCATTGCCTATTTTGCCGTGCTGCTGGGAGTTGGGTGGTGGAGTAGAGGAAAGGTACGGAGTCGCGACGGATTCTTCGTTGCCAATCGTAAAGGAAGTGCATTGCTTGTTACCGGGTCACTACTGGCAACTGTTATTGGTGGGTCTGCAACTGTAGGGGGTGCAGGACTGGGATTTAATCAGGGATTGACAGGTAGCTGGTGGCTCCTGGTTGGGTGTATTGGCCTTGTAGTACTGGGCTTCTTCTTTGCTGTTAAGGTGAGAAGGATTGCTTTATATTCCCTGCCTGAATTACTGGAAAGTCAATACGGAGGGAAAGTAGCCCTGGCATCTGCATTCCTTATTGTTATTGCCTGGACCGGGGTAGTGGCAGGGCAAATTGTAGCTGCAGGGAAGGTACTATCTATTCTGGGTATGGGAGATGCCGTATCATGGATGATTATCTTTGCTATAGTCCTAATTATTTATGCTGTTTTAGGCGGCCAGTTATCTGTAGTATTAACCGATGGATTACAAGCATTGTTGCTTTTTATTGGAATTTCCTTAACCACAGTACTGGTATTATCACAGGTGGGTGGAATAGCGGGGTTGAAAGCATCTCTTCCTGAAGACTATTTCTCATTTCCTCTGAGTACACAGTTTAACTGGAAAGAACTTATTTCACTGATGATTCTGGTCGGGACGACGTACGTAGTTGGCCCGGATGTGTATACACGGCTCTTTTGCAGCCGGGATGAGAGGACCGCTCGAAATTCAACACTTCTCTCTGCCTCTCTATTTTTACCGCTGGCTTTTGCTATTGTTATAATCGGCATGGGGGCCAGAGTTCTGTATCCATGGATTCCTTCTGAACAAGCTTTTCCGCAAGTTGTAAAGGAAGCCACCTCTCCATTATTAGGCGGATTGATTATTACAGCTTTGCTTGCTGCGCTCATGTCATCGGCGGATACCTGTATCCTTAGTCAGAGCATTATTCTGACCGAGGATATATTTAAACGATGTTTCCCTTTACTTGATGATGAAAAAACTATATGGCTCGCTCGTGTCAATATTATCGTGCTTGGGCTTATAGCATTAGGATTAGCACTGATCTTAAAAGGGGTTATTACGGCACTGCTGTTTGCTTATACCATCTTTAGCTGTGGCTTGGCGGTCCCTGTTGTTGCCGGATTTTTCCGAGAGAGGCTGAAATTAACCTCTCAAGGTGCTTTAGCTGCCTTAATAGGAGGAGGGATGGTAGGAATATTGGGAAAGTTTCCGGGAATAGAGCTTCCGCTCAAAGAAGAACTGGGACTTATCGGGGTAGCAACAAGCGCAGTGCTTCTTTTTTCAGTGAGCTATTTTTCGAGAAGAGTGGAAAAACAGCTACGGTAAAGGAGAGATAATAACAAGTAGAGAGTAAATTCATGTATAATTCAAAGCACTATGTTGATTCCCATAGAAGTTGACAGAAACAGGATAAAGAAATATGAAGGCAACCCGTTGTCTCATCAGAGCGATTACCTGAAGGGGAAAATATAATGGCTGGAGCGAGAGCAGAAGGGCAGGCAGTGCCCTTATTAGTTGTCCTTTCTGGTCCTTCAGGCGTGGGTAAAGATACAGTGCTTTTACAGATGAAGAGACAGGGTTGTCCGTTCCATTATGTTATTACCGCTACTACACGACCACGGAGGGGAAAAGAAAAGGAAGATATTGATTACCACTTTATAACAGAGAAACAATTCCAGCAGATGATCGATGACGGAGAGTTTCTGGAGTGGGCTAATGTCTATGGAAATTTCTACGGAGTCCCTAAGAAAGAAATGAGGCAGGCAATGGATAGAGGGATGGATGTGATAGTTAAAGTGGATGTGCAGGGAGTTGCCACCATAAAGAAAAAGATACCTCAGGCAATAAGCATCTTCATCGAGCCTCCTTCTATAGAAGGCCTGGAGAGGCGGTTGAAGGGGCGCCACAGTGAAAATCCCGCTGATTTGGCTTTGAGATTGGGTAAAGCCCGGGAAGAAATGAAGGACCTCTCGCTATTTGATTATGTGCTAACGAGCCATCAGGGCAAGGTCGATGAGGTTATAGCCGGAATTGAGACCATCGTAAATAACGAAAAGCAGCAAGCCCGGCCAAAGATCATCAATATCTAGTTTATAAACCAGGCTGTTTGCTATCAGTATTTATGCTTTTCTCCTTACACTTTTAAATCTTTGGGTATGGGAGAGCAACTTCTTTCTGAGCCTTATATTTTTAGGTGTTACCTCCACCAATTCATCGTCATTAATAAAATCAATAGCCTGCTCCAGGCTTAGTTTGATAGGTGGAGTCAATTTCACGGCAATATCGGAGGTGGATGAACGTACATTCGTCTTTTTTTTCTCTTTACACACGTTGATAGCAATATCCTGTAGTCTTGAACTAAGTCCAATTAACATTCCTTCATATACTTGTGTGCCAGGTTCTATAAGGGTGCTGCCCCTACCTTGGGCAGTGTTAAGGCCATAGGTAACAGCGACACCGTGTCCTGATGATACCAGCGCACCACCACGGGATGAAAGGATATCTCCGCGACAGGGTTGATAATTAAGAAAGCCAGTATTCATAGTGCCTTCCCCTCTGGTAATAGTAATGAACGAATTGCGGAAGCCAATAAGCCCTTTTGTTGGAATATGGAATTCTAGATGAACATTACCATATCCATCGCTGCGCATATCAGAAAGCTGAGCCTGGCGCTTGCTAAGAGTCTCCGTAATAACTCCAATATAAGCATCTTTAGTATCTATAGAAAGTAGCTCAACCGGTTCCATGAGTTTACCATTCACCATTTTAGTGATAGCTTCTGGTCTGGAGACTTCAAACTCATATCCTTCCCGTCGCATAGTCTCAATAAGAATAGCCAGGTGCAATTCCCCTCTCCCTTTTACCAGGAAGACATCTTTGCTATCGGTGTCCTGTACCCTGAGACTGAGATTGGTTTCAAGTTCTTTATAAAGTCGTTCTCGTAACTGGCGGGAGGTATAGTAATATCCTTCTCTGCCAGCAAATGATGATGAATTTACCCCAAAGGTCATCTCTACCGTTGGTTCGCCAATTTCTATGCGTTGTAGAGCTTCTGGTTGGTCCGGGGAGCTAATAGTATCCCCGATATTGACTTCATCACAGCCGGTTATAGCGACTATGTCACCGGCATAAGCCCTTATTACCTTTAAGTATTTCAGGCCGAGATATGTAAATACTTCCCCGATCTCGTTGGTAGTTATACTGTTACCAGCACCAATAATAGCCACAATGTCATGAGGGGCAATCTCCCCTCTCCGGATTCTGCCGATAGCAATTCTCCCTTTATGACTATCATAGTCCAGGTTAGAAACTAATAGTTGTAGTGGTCCACTTTCAATTTGCGGTGCTGGGATATTTTTCAGGATGCATTCGAAGATAGCAGATATATCTTCACCTTTTACATCAGGGTCTGTAACAGCTATCCCTTCCTTCGCATTTGCATATAGTACTGGAAAATCAAGTTGGTCAGGAGTTGTGGCAAGTTCTAAGAATAGATCCTGAATAAGCCGTAGTACCTCTGCTGTCCGCGAATTTGGTCTATCAATTTTATTGATAACTACAATTGGTTTTAATCCTTTACCAAGAGCTTGACCAAGGACAAACCTGGTTTGGGGCATAGGCCCTTCTACTGAATCGACCAGGAGCAGGCATCCATCAGCCATGTTAAGAACTCGTTCCACTTCTCCACTAAAATCGACATGACCAGGGGTGTCTATTATGTTAATTTTTACACCGTTATAAAGCACAGCCGTGTTTTTAGCCAGTATAGTAACGCCTTTTTCCCTCTCCAGAGGGTTCCTGTCCATGATTAAGTCCCCCATATGCTGATTATCACGAAATATCTTGCTTTGCTTGAGCATGGCGTCTACCAATGTGGTTTTACCATGATCAACATGGGCAATAATGGCTATATTTCTTATATCATTGCGATAATTCATGTATAAGTTTTATTCTCTCTGGTCTATCCTTTGCTGAAGGAGGGAGACAGTATTATTTGCTTGTAAGCAAGGTATATAGTAACAAATTAAAGGCATTACTTGAAATAATGGTTAATGTAAGCCCCAACCACAAACAGCCCTCCCACAGCTAATCCTGGTCTCTATATTCAACTACCCTTCTTCTGCCGTTTGTGTTCGAGCGTCAGTCTCTTTTTTTCCAGCTTTAGTCTTGCTTTTTCCAGAGTAGCTGCCTGCTGTTCTGCCGTCTTTGTAGTTGATACTTTTTCAGGGTGTAGTTCCTCTTTTCGCCTGGATAGCCTGGCTATAATAGCCTTACTGAAGTATCTGCCAAAGTAGCCGACAAAACCGGCTGCGAAGGCTATGCCTACCCATTTTAAGATATTCAGAAGCTGATCTGCTTGAATTTCCATACTTTATCTCAGTCTGAAGATTGCATTTCGAAATGTTGAAGAAGATTTTTTTCTAGAGTTTGCATTTCGATTTCATCGTCGAGTTGCTCATGATCATAGCCCAGAAGATGAAGTATTCCATGAATAAGCAGAAAGGTTAGCTCCCTGTTAATAGGGTGATCCTGTTCAGCAGCTTGTTCTATTGCCTGAGGATATGAGATGATGACCTCTCCCAGGTGGGCTGTTTCATCAGGGGGGAGGATGAATGGAGAGGATTCTTTCTCCTCTTCGTTAGCCAGACAAAAAGAAAGCACATCGGTAGGACGGTCTATGCCGCGATAGTCACGGTTTAGCTTGTGTATAGTTTCAGAATCAGTGATGACGATGCTCATCTCGCAGGGCGAAGGAGCCTTCTCAAGCTTAAGAACCCGTTGCACAATATTTCGTAGCTGGTCTTCATCGACCGACTCTCGGAACTCTTCTTTAATATCAATTTCAATTTCTTCTGACATGCTCAGTTTACTCTTTGTTTATTGCAGTATTTACCCTGCTATCTTTTCTCTATGCATTATAAATGGTTGGACACTTTTATTGAAATTTGAATCAGAAACTTGCTGGCTTTATATTTACTTAACTAATAAAATAGGAGTGATGAAAATTACTCCCCTAAGACGGCAATATCTAAGGGTAAAACAGAAATACCCTGAAGCCATAGTGTTCTTTCGATTGGGGGATTTTTATGAAACCTTCGATGAAGATGCCAGAATTGCTTCACGAGAGCTGGACATTGTTCTGACTTCCAGGGAAATGGGTAAGGGGCAAAAGATTCCACTGGCAGGGATTCCATATCATGCTGTGGATAACTACCTGGCAAGGCTTATCAACCAGGGCTATAAAGTTGCCATTTGTGAACAGCTAACCCCTCCGGGCAATGGATTGGTAGAGAGGGATGTTGTACGTGTTGTGACGCCGGGGACGGTAGTAGAGGCGAATTTGCTTGATAGCAAGAGCAATAACTATCTGGTCAGCCTTATTCCCGAGGGAGAAGGGGCGGGGATTGCCTACGTCGATATATCCACGAGCGAATTTGCTGTAACTCAGTTATCTCCGGGAGATATTTCCTGTGAACTGGAAAGGCTGCATCCACGTGAATTACTTGTCCCGGAAGGGTTTCAAGAGTTTGAGTTGCCTGACTCGCAGTTGGCCAGCTTGACCAGGCTGGATGAGTACTATTTTGATCTGGAAGTAGCTCGCGATACCTTACTTGAGCACTTTGGTGTAGCTATGCTTGACGGTTACGGTTGTGCTCATCTTCCTCTTGCTATCAGAGCAGCAGGAGCACTGATTTATTATGTAAATAAAACTCAGAAGGAAGCCCTGTCACAGTTACCAAGTTTAAGTACTTATTCTACGGATTCCTTTATGATACTTGACGGACAAACGACCCGTAATCTGGAACTCTTGAAGGGAGGCAGGTGGGGAGAGAGCAATAACTCGCTGCTTACCACTCTGGATTTGACCAGGACTGCTATGGGAGGCCGCCTGTTAAAGACATGGCTGGGGCAACCGCTAACAGATATTGATGCTATACAGCAGAGGCAGAAGGCAGTTGACTGGTTTTTTAGTAATACTGTGCTTCGTAGCAAGGTGGGCTCCGTGCTGAAGGATATTGCTGATTTGGAGAGGATAATCAACCGGGTCAGGAATGGCAGAGTACTGCCCAGAGAAATCATTACATTAAGCTCCGGGTTGGAGAGAATTCCTGAGTTGATGGATTGCCTGGCGCAGGCTTCCCTAGAGTGGCTGAAGGAGGAACTTAAGCCCTGCCAGGATACAATAGATTTGATTACATCTGCTATTGCAGATGATCCTGGGACATTGGAGAAAGGGGGAGTGATAAAGGAAGGTTTTTCATCTGAGCTGGATGAAATCCGTAGCAAATCCAAGGATGCCAGGCGATATCTTACAGAAGTAGAGCAAAGAGAGAAACAGCGAACGAAAATAAAGTCGCTGAAAGTGGGCTATAACAGGGTTTTTGGGTATTATATAGAAGTTTCACGTGCCAATCTCAATCTGGTTCCCTCGGACTATATTCGTAAGCAAACATTGACAGATGCGGAACGATTTTATACCCCTGAACTTAAAGAATATGAATTACTGATTCTTAATGCCCAGGAAAAGATACTTGAGCTGGAAACTACAATTTTCCAGCAGGTTTGTCAGCAACTTAGTGCTGCTGCCGAGAGGATACTAGCCACAGCCAGGACAGTTGCGCGAATCGATGTGCTCTGCAGTTTTGCCGAAGTAGCAACGGATTACAACTATATCAAGCCCATATTGACCCGGGATAATGTCATAGAGATTAGAAAAGGACGTCATCCCATAGTGGAAAGAAGTATTGGCTGTGATAAATATATTCCTAATGATACCCATCTTGATGGTGATGATGAACAGATTGTTATTCTTACAGGGCCTAATATGTCGGGTAAATCTACCTATCTAAGACAGGTAGCGCTTATTGTGTTCATGGCTCAGATTGGCAGTTATGTTCCTGCTGAAGCGGCTACCATCGGTATCGCCGACCGAATATTTACTCGTATCGGTGCGCAGGAGGACCTGGCTGCAGGACAGTCCACTTTCATGGTGGAGATGACCGAGACGGCAAATATACTACACAATGCCACTTCTCGTTCACTGGTCATTCTGGACGAGATCGGACGTGGTACCAGTACATACGACGGACTTTCCATCGCCTGGGCGGTAACTGAGTTTATTCATAACAGTCCTGCATTAGGAGCTAAAACCCTCTTTGCTACACACTATCATGAACTGGTGGAACTGGCTGATATCCTTCCCCGTGTTAAGAACTGCAACGTCGCTGTCGTAGAAGAAAAAGGCAAGGTCCTTTTTCTACATAAAATCGTTCCAGGTGGTGCAGACAGGAGCTATGGCGTACATGTAGCTAAACTGGCTGGACTTCCCCGGTCGGTGATCAACCGCGCCCAGGAAGTGCTGAGTAGGCTTGAGGAAACTCAGCGAATTGACAGAACCAGACCTGGAAAATTGTCGAATAGAATACCGGTAAGGCAATTACCGCTATTACCTGCAGAGTCACCATTGATAGAGGAGTTGAGAAAGATAGAAATTGATTCCCTGTCGCCACTGGAGGCAATTACAAAACTCTATGAACTCAAACGTATGACAAAGACAGATGTTCAGGATACAAGCCAGCCATAATGTCTGGTTAGAGGATTAAATCGAAGTTATATGGGTATACTGTATAAGTGCAGCAGTATGGAAAAGGAGGCATTTCGATGAATGGATTAGGACAGGACACAGCTTTTTCTATGATCGTGTTGCTCTGGTTAGCCAGAGTAGTAGTCTGGACTCTTCTCTGTACCATGTTGGCATTCCTCGGCATAGTCGTGTTGGATGCCTTAACCCCGCGGATACACCAGCGTAATCGAGTTGGGGAAGATCCTGTCTCGGTAGGGCTTTTTGTTACTGGGTTTCTGATACTGATAGGGCTGGTTATACATGGCGTGGTGACTGGTCCCATCCTGATAGGAGCAGGAGTACTGCATACGATAATAGACCCTGGCCGTATGGGACTGGTAGTTATCAGCTTCTTTATCAGCCTGCTTCTGGGGATAACTTTACTTGCCATCATGGATAAATTGACTCCAAGGATTCCGTTTAATAGTGTGGAAAGCAGTTCCATTGCTACGGGGATATATGTTTTTGGTTATCTGGTTTTCTTCGGCCTTATCATTCATGCTGCACTGGTAATGCCTCTGTGAGCACTATATGTCAATGAGAGTAAGAGCACTTTCTCTAATCATCGCAACCATCCTACTTTCAGTACCTGCCAGCGTCCTGGCAATTCCATCAGCCAACTTCTATGGTGAGGATTCCGAAGTATATGATGATTGGGATATATGTCGTACCAATGCTGCAGGATTGAATGGCTTCTTTATCCTATCTGCGGAAGCTGATTTTCAACCAATTATAGCGGAGGAGAGTTTAGGTGAGAATGCTGATGTGGCTTATCGTATGGGAGTACAGTTTGCTGCGGAATATCCTGATATAAATCAGAGGGCGGAGCAGATATTTAGCTTTGTTCGCGACAGCGTTAGATATACCACAGATAAGAGCCAGTTTGGTTTTCCCGAATTTGCACAGAATGCTGATGAGCTGGGGGGGACTGTCAGAGAGGAAGGGATTGCGTATGGTGACTGTGAGGACTATGCTGTTTTACTAGCCGTTATATATAAGGGTGCTGGACTACGGTCTGCTATAGTATTGACCTCGGACCATGCTGCTGCTTTGGTGTACTTGCCGGAGTATAAGAAAGCCAGCAGGATTCTATCCGTTGCCGGAGAACCTGGCTGGATATGGGCTGAAGCAACTGGTAGTAATAATCCCCTGGGCTGGATACCCGAGGGTTATGGAGAAAAGGTCATCGAGGTTAGGGAGGTAGAAAATAAGGCTCTGATTGCGGGAGATCCTCCTGACAAAGAATCTATAACGGTAACCAGTAAAGGTGGTGGAGGTGGTGGTATCCCGGTACCGTCTTTCGTTACGGTAATTTTTATAATGTGGTTCCTATCATTATTCCGAAGGCGTCGTCGAGGATGAGAGCATGGTCTGCAATAGGTGGTATAGACTATATTCCCTGTAGCCTTTAGACAGGCAGTTCAGATAATCTACCATAGCATAGCAACCGGTCTCCTTTCAGTATACGCTCATTTTCCCCGGGGAAAGGAAACACAATATCCCCTCTCTCTACAGCCAGTATTCTAATTTCATTACCAGTGAGAGTATATTCTTTGAGTTTAATACTTTGTATCCCCTCGTTCCATTTTACGGTGAGTCTTGCTATTCCATATTCTCCTGTCTGAAGAAGAAGCTCATCCAGTATCAACTTGGTGGTTGAACTTCTTTTCTGACGTGAGCGAACGATTGTAGTACTAAGCTTGTCTACAACACCAAATCGTATAAACAGGATGATTAACAGCAGCGGTAGGATGATTATTATAATATGAGGCAAAGTTGGTGTTAGTAATCCGGCTCGCAGATATAGTATAAGTATAATGATAAAAGCGATGATTCCGGCATTGCCAATAAAAATGAGCCAGGTGGCTATCCTGCGACGTCCTGGGTGGTTGACTATAGATTCTGCCTCGCTGGTGGTAAAGCCAGTTCCTGTGAGAGCAGAAAGAGCCTGAAAACGTGCCTTACTACGCTCCAACCCGGTTGTCTCAAAGGCAATAGTCCCCATCCAGTAAGTAAATAGCCATGCAATGAGAAAAACCAGCAGCACCACTATTTGCATGTTCTCCTCCTTTGCCTCCGGTATAAGGGGAAATAGAGGCTGAACAATTCCCCTGGATTATAACTCAGCAGGAGGATGACAACAATTGCTTGTAAGCCGCAAGGTGAAAACGTATAATCCAATAACAGAAAAAGGAAAATGAGGAAAAGGAGTTAATGATTGAGCAATGTCTGAGATAAGGCAGGATATTACCACTGAAGAATGGGTGATAATGGCTAAGGCAAGGGGAAAGAGGCCTCATGATTTTGTAAACAGACATATGACTACTCCAGTGCCGGCTTTCCTGTCCTCCTGCCCTTTCTGTCCTGGTAATGAGAAGGGAACTCCGGAAGAGACCTTAGCCTATCTGAATAAAAAGACTGGCAGATGGCAGGTGAGATCCTTTGCCAATCGTTATCCTGCCCTGAGTTCAGAGGGCAGCAGAAAGAGAATAAAAGAAGGAGAGTTATTCGTGAGCATGGATGGGGTCGGAGTTCACGAAGTGATTGTGGAAGGGCCAGTTCATAACAAAGTCCTTGCTTTGATGGAAGATGAAGAAGTAGAAGCAGTGCTGCGTGCGTATCGAGAACGCTATAACGTTCTTATTCAACTGCCTTTTGTACAGCTGGTAATTATTTTTAAAAATCACGGAGCATCTGCTGGGACATCTCTCGAACATCCGCACTCACAGCTTATAGCAACTCCTCTGGTACCGCGCTATGTCAGGATGCAATGTAATGTAGCCACTCGTTATTATGATGATAACGGCAGCTGTCTGTTAACCGATATTACCGCTGAAGAATTAAGACTGGCTAAGCGGGTGGTTATGGAAACAGATAAATTTGTGGTTTTTCATCCCTTTGCTTCTCATTCACCTTTTGAGACCTGGATTACACCTAAGAGATATGAGGCATGCTTCGGTAATGTAACTGATGATGAACTGAAGGAACTATCTCATACGCTGCGGATTACACTGCTAAAGCTGTATACTGGTCTTAATAACCCGGACTTTAATTATGTAATCAGCACAGTTCCAAAAGGGGACGAGGAGAACGGATATTTTTTATGGCACATGCGGATAATTCCTCGACTTACAGATTTGGCAGGATTTGAAATCGGTTCTGGCATTCATATAAATACCACCTTGCCCGAGGAAACGGCATCCTTCATCAGGGAATTAGCAGTTGAATAATTACCGGTCGAGGTAGAAAATAGACGTAAATAGAATTATTATTAATGAGTAGAATACAGGAAATATTGAGGGGAATAAATTTCCTGGTAAGGGAGATAAACAGCGATGAAACATAATAAGCTAGTACAGGTTGAGGACTATGAAAAATTTGTAGGACCCCAGACTATAAATCGCATAAAGAAAAAGGCTAAAACTTTGCAGGACCTTCATATAGCCAATGTAAATTCCACGTATTACGGAGGTGGAGTCTCTGAGCTTTTATCCTCGATGACTCTGCTAATGAACGGTCTTGGCATCGATACGGGATGGCGAACGGTACATGGTCCACCGGACTTCTTCAGCATAACTAAGAAGATGCACAATGCCCTCCAGGGAGGGAAGATAAACCTTAGCATGCGAAAAATGCAAATTTACGAAGATGTTGTCTATGAAAATGCTATCAGGAATCACCTTGACCATGATGTTGTCATTGTTCACGACCCTCAAGCTCTACCACTTATTGACCATTACCGAAAAAAAGGGCCGTGGATCTGGCGCTGTCATATAGATTTATCCAACCCTGATCGCAAACTCTGGAACTACCTGACTCAATTCATAGAGAAATACGATGCGGTTATCATCAGTATTAAAGAGTACGCACAAAAAATCAGGACGCCTCAGATGGTGTTTATGCCGGCCATAGATCCTTTTTCCATAATCAATAAAGAGATGAGCGATGCAGAAATAGATGAGCGATTAGCTCACTATAATATTCCCACTGACCTTCCTTTAGTAGTGCAGATTTCACGTTTTGACCGCTGGAAAGATCCAGAGGGAGTTATAAAAGCGTTTAAACTCGCCAGAAAGGAAATTGAAGCAACGCTGGTATTGTTAGGTAATGTGGCAACTGACGATCCAGAAGGGGTTGATGTATACAATTCTCTCCTATGCGAACAGGAAGATCGCATTATAATACTTAGTCACCAGGATGGAGCGCTTGTAAATGCACTGCAGAATCGGGCGGTGGTGGTGCTTCAGAAATCTCTCAGGGAGGGCTTTGGGCTCACAGTCTCCGAGGCTATGTGGAAAAATACACCTGTCATTGGAGGTGATGTAGGCGGCATCCGATATCAGATTGAGAATAATGTCAATGGCTTTTTGGTTTCTTCAGAGGAGGAAGCGGCAGCAAGGATTGTACAACTGGTTAAAGACAAGAAATTACGTGACCAGATGGGACACAGAGCACGTGAGTCAGTGCGGAAGAATTTCCTCATGACCCGTTATCTGGAACAATACCTTGATCTGTTTAATGCTTTTGAGACGGATTTCAGGTTAAACATGATGGTGGGTACTGTAGGATAGTAAAGCATTGTATAGTAAGGCAGTAGTATTGGCTGGTAAAAGAGGGGTGAAGGCTTGAATGTTATCTGGAACTTGCCTTATGGTTGGGAGGCTTAGCCAGTAAGGCGCAAATTCCGCCTATTACAGATGCTCCAATACAGATGGTAAACGGTATTGTATAGCTTTGAACAGCGTCATATATATAGCCACCTAGTACAGGCGAACTAGCGCCTACGATGGTAGTAATAACCATTACCGTTGAAGCTAGAAAGGCATAAGACTTCGAACCATAATAATTACCTATCATCGTGATATGTAATACTACTATTGCACCTGCCCCAAAACCAAATAGTAATACGTATGTATAAACCGCAGTTGTTGTGTGGGCATTTAAAAATATTGAAAGGCTTATAGCTTCCAGCATGAAGGCTATAGCCATTAAGTATCGTGGATTAATTCGTTGTCCCAGCGCTCCCCCTGCTAATCTTCCCACTGCGCTCGTGCCCCCTAAAAAGCCTAATGTGCTCGCTGCAATGAGCGGAGGAAACCCCATATCGGTCAGGTGTGCTACCTGGTGATTGTTCATCATCATCATACAGAAGACATTAGCGCTGTTTATTACGGTAATCATCCATATTGCAACAGTCTTTAAAGCAGGTTTAATTTCCCAATTCAAAGCTGCAATAGAAGACAGAGTTTCAGCAGAAGAGGAATCTTGAGCCATAGTTGCCTGGTCTCCATCCGATAATAATCCCATATCCTCCGGCTTATTCCGCGCAAAGATTGCTGAAGGAACTACTGCCAGCATGAAGACAATGCCTGCCAGTACTAACCATGTCGTCCTCCAGCCAAGTGAAGAAATCAGGCGAGCTATTATGGGTGCTATGATAAGCGTGCCTATCCCGACTCCTGCCATCAGTATTCCTATGGCAAGGGGTCTTTTTCGGGTAAACCAGAAGGTTACCATTGTGGATACAGGCAGGAAATGCCCCAGAGCTACACCTGATCCTATTAATATCCCATAGAAAAAATATAAGTGCCATAACTGGGTGGCTGTACTCATCAAAGCCAGGCCGATAGTTGCCAGAGTTAAACCCAGTATCATTGGCTTTCTGGTACCAAACTTGCTTATTACTATGGCAATCAACGGAGAAAACAATCCATGTAGAACCATCATAATCGAATAAGCTACAGTTGCCTCCCCTCGAGAAGCTCCAAGGTCAGCGGTTATAGGTTTGAGGAAGATGCCGAAAGAATAGAAAACACAGGCGCCCATTACTGCCATAACTAAAAAACCAACGGCTAGTATTATCCATCCATAGAAAAACTTACTTTTTATCGCCATCATAGTTGTTCTGGAGTTGCGGATATTTTGTTTATCGAGGGGAAATATCCCTGTTGCAGTCAGGTTCTGTTAATAATCGTAAAACCATGATTACGTTAATGATAAATACCTATTGTAAGTGTACACTTTTTCCAGCAGTATGAAAACCTGCCTTGTACTGGGAACAGTTATAATCTACAATCGAGTCATTTCCCGGGAATTAACTAAAAGAGGTATTATGAATGGAAGGCAAGTCACTAAACTGCCCAACCCTTAGCTCGGTTCACCGCTCTTTTCCAACCACTGCGTAACAGCTGGCGATGTTTGTCGTCCATACACGGAGTGAAATGCTTAGCCATGTCACGAAGTGATTCAATTTGTTCACGAGATTCCCAAAATCCTATTTTCAGGCCGGCTAGATAGGCTGCTCCAAGCGCTGTCCTCTCAAATATTTTAGGTCGAGAGACTTCGACCTCCGCGATGTCGGACTGAAATTGCATTAAAAAGTCGTTGCTGGCAGCACCCCCGTCTACCCTCAGTTCTGATATCTTTAGTTGCGAGTCCGCTTCTATAGCCTCTAAAATATCCGTTACCTGATAAGCAATAGATTCCAGGGCAGCTCGTACAAGCTGAGATCTCCCGCAACCGCGGGTTAGCCCAACGAGAGTGCCACGTGCGTTCATATCCCAGTGAGGCGCCCCCAGGCCTGCAAAAGCAGGGACAAGATATATACCACTCGAATCCTTTATCTCCATAGCTAATTGCTCTGACTCTTTTGCTTCTCTAATCAGTCCCAATTCATCACGTAGCCACTGGATAACGGCTCCTGCAACAAAGGCACTGCCTTCTAAAGCATATTCTGCCTTTCCATCGATACTACAAGCGAGTGTACTTATTAAGCCATGCCTGGACTGTACAGGTTTACTCCCTGTGTTCATAAGTACAAAAGCGCCTGTGCCATATGATACCTTGGTCATACCCGGCCGAAAGCATGCCTGTCCGAACAGGGCTGCAGACTGATCCCCTGCCACCGCAGCAATAGGAATCCCGCTCCCGGTATAACCGAAGATGTTACTTGAAGGATAAACACCTGGCAGTATGCTACGAGGAATATCGAAAAGCTGAAGAAGTTCATTATCCCAGTCCAGGGTATGTATGTTAAACAACATTGTGCGAGAGGCATTTGTGAAGTCGGTAGCATGCACTCTGCCATTTGTAAGTTTCCAGACCAACCAGGTGTCAACATTGCAAAATAAAACATTTCCCTGATTCGCTTGCTCTCGTATCCCGGTTAAGCTTTCCAATAGCCACTGAATCTTCGTCGCAGAGAAGTAAGCATCAATTACCAGACCGGTCTTTGCCTGAATTCCTTCTGTATATTTCTGTGCTCGAAGCCTGTCACATCTATTTGAGGTTCTTCGGCATTGCCATCCAATAGCACGCCCCACAGGCTGCCCACCGGCTCTGTCGATAAGCATGGTAGTCTCACGCTGGTTGGCAATGCCTATTGCTGCGATGTCAGTATCCGTTATTCCTGCGGATTCTTTAGCTTCTTTGATTGCCAGTAAAGTCTGTTTCCAAATCTCAGAAGGGTCCTGCTCTACCCATCCTGGCTCTGGATAGTACTGGCTAATCTCAGCATAGCCTCGCCCATATGCGATTCCGTTACGGTCAACAACAAGCACTGTTGTCCCGGTGGTTCCTTGGTCGATAGCGAGAATATATTTCATTTTAATAATTATGCCAGAATTCTATAGCCTTTTTAGCAATATGGAAAATAATACAGCTGTTTTTTCTACTACAGTGAACTGTTTATTAGAAATATGATACTCACTGCAGTAATGACATGTTGTGGAAATAGCCTTACGCATAAGATTTATATATAGTCATATAAGCGGTCGGTCGGTAGTTTATTAAATCAAGTGATCGAAGCTGAGTGAGAAAACATGTAATGTATGGTAATATTTCCATAATCAGGAGGGAGTTATGAAAGTAACAGCTAATGTACATGCAGAGATTGGGTATTATGGGGCCAATGTTGGCTATATAACAACAGAGCAGGGTATAGTTATGGTGGATTCGCCCCAGAGACCTACAGAAGCGGTAGATTGGCGAAAGCGGGTTCAAGCAGAAGGGAAGATTAGTTATTTAATAAATACACATGCACATGCTGACCACTTTTTTGGTAATTTCTTTTTTAATGTACCGGTTATTGCCCATCAGAAAACAAGAGAATCTATTCTGAAATCAGACATAAAACAACTTATGGCTCGGGTGGAAGAGATAGATCCTGAGGGCCTTCCTCTGGTTTCTGACTATCATATCAATGCTCCCGCTATCACCTACTCGGAAAACCTCTCCTTGTATATGGGTAACCCGACTATTGAATTAATATATCTACCCGGTCATTCGACCGGTGAAACCGGCATAATGATCCCAGAGGAAAGAGTACTCTTTACCGGAGATAACATATTCCGTAAGGTACAGGCTTTTCTCCATGAAGCGGACCCGGACCTCTGGCTGCAGTCCCTGAAAAGGATAGGCGAGCTCGATGTGGACTATATTATCCCGGGTCATGGAGAAATCTGTGATAAAAGCTATCTTGCAGAACAAGCCGATTTCATTCAGGAATGGGTTGATACAGTAAGAACAGCAATCGACAAAGGCTGGACAAAGGAAGAAGCTATGTCCAGGATTTCCTTACTTGATCGCTACCCGATGGCACCTGGTAACGAGAAGCGGGGGCCAGAGCTACAGAAGATGAACGTTTCACGTCTTTATGATGTATTGCTTAAAAGGTAAACATCTGTTCTTCAGGTCCTGCTCTTTCTCAACCTTATGAAGCTGTGTTTATATTGCAACAGGGTTACTATGTCATTATCGACTAAAACCTTCTTTCTGTGGTTGTGCCACTAATTGAGTTTTCTTAGAGAACAGGTGTAAGCAATACTATTATGCAATATGGCATGTGCACCGTTTAGGAAATATCGTATGTTTCGAATGAATGGGCTGGATAGTTGTGATTGGCGATAGTGGAATCGGGGTAGAGAGGATCTAAGCAATGACTTATTTTGGCAACCTCATGTTATTTCTTGGCACTGTTGCGACTGTATCGCTCACCGGGGTAATGATGCCTGGGCCGGTCACTGCTATTACTGTTACTAAAGGAGCTCAGCATAAAGCGGCAGGTGTACGTATTGCTGTCGGTCATGGCATGATCGAATTACCCGTAATCGCTTTAATCTATCTCGGCTTCGCTCGTTTCCTTGTTATTCCAGAAGTGAAAATATCAGTTGGCCTGGCGGGAGGCGTAGTACTTATCTGGATGGCGGTATATATTTTCAGAACTAAGCCCACCTTCTTCAGCGAACAGAAGAAAACGTCGAAGAACAGTGTCATCGCTGGGCTGGGCACGACTGCTGCCAATCCATACTTTTTCCTCTGGTGGGCGACTGTAGGCGTGGTGCTCATTGCAAATGCTCGTATGTTCGGAACTATGGGGATAGTTGCACTGGGAGTGACTCACTGGCTTTGCGACCTTGCCTGGCTCTACTTTATTTCATGGCTGGTGTTCAGGTCGAAACAGCTGTGGACAGAAAGAGTACATCGCCTTGTGTTCGGTGCATGTGCGGTTGTCCTGGCTGGATTTGGCTCCTGGTTCATTTTCTCCAGTGTTAGCCTGGCAATTGCTTCATAGCCAGGCGTGCATTTCGGCCAGGAATAACGTTTAAGCAAAATTGACATACTATTGCCTGGGGTTCTGGTTAGAGGATATGCTCCGCCAGAATCTTGAATGCAATAACAAGTAGTATGATGCCTCCAGTCACCTCTGCCCATTTGCCAATTACAGTACCGGTTTTCTTACCTACTATAAAACCAATCGTTGTAGCTAAAAAGGCAACAACACCGATAGTAATGCTGGACATAACAATATTTACTTTCAAGAATGCAAAAGACAAACCAACAGCCAGAGCATCGATACTAGTTGCTATTGATAACGTAATAAGGAGGAGGCCTTTTGTAATATCGAAATCCCGGTCTTGGCTATGCTCAGTGTGAAATGATTCCCAGAACATTCTACCGCTGACAATTACAAGCAAGGCAAAAGCGACCCAGTGGTCATAATCAGCAATGAATTCGACTACAGTTCTCCCGGCCAGCCATCCAAGAACAGGCATCAAGGCTTGAAACAGCCCGAATAGAAAGGATGTACGCAATATCTGTAGCCAGGAACAGCTTCTGTTTAACGTGCCACCGCTTAGAGCTACGGCGAAGCAGTCTGCAGATAAGCCCAGGGCTATTACTATAATTGAAAGAAAATCGCTGTTCATCAGCCGAGAAGCCATCTTTCGGCCTGGGGAATTTCATCAAAGAAGTTTAGTTGGTTGCTTCTGTTGCATTCATAGACTAACTCATGAAATCGCTTGCTCTTTATATTATTCAGATCGGCGACTATAGCAGCTTTTACACGATAAGTTGCGAATAGTTGCATAATCATTCCTGCAAACCCGGTTTTTAAATCAAAAAAAGCCTGGGGTAGATGAGCTTCATCGAGCATAACCAGATTAGAGCCTGCTTCGCTGCAATAAGCTAAAAGGTCCAGTGCATCTTGCCTGTTGCTAATGGCTTCACTTGACTCAGCGCATTTTACGTATTTGCCTTCCAGTGTTTCAATGACTTCACCAATCATATTTTCCTCCTGCTTTAAATTGGCAGTTAATTATACAGAATTTATTCTGTGTTTTGCTGGTAGTTATTGGCTGCCCTGATTGGTAACAGTATTACTGTAGAAGTTAAGGACTACAAGGACTACGAGGTAAAAACATAGCTTGCCTTTTTAAAATAGGTATAAAAAGCGAGTATGGTAACAATAGTTGTGAGGTACATAAAGGCAGCAAGGAGAGCATCTGGTCCTACTCCCCAGACAGCTATAACAAGCGTAATCATCTGTACGGAGTATGAAACTCTTGCTATTTGAGTAGGAGGAGGGAAATCAATGCTGCGGGTGCGCCGCTTCCACAACAAAGTTATTACTCCTGCCAGTACTGTAATATCGGCAGCAAACACAACTACTGCGTAGGGATAGGGGTTGAAAGGCATAAAGCTGGCTGTCCGCTGCCAGTACCCGCCGATTATAGTAATTATCAAGGCAGGAGATGTAATACAACGGTCAGCTACCAGGTCAAAAAGCGAGCCAAACAGTGTATATTGCTTTAACTTCCGTGCCAGGAAACCATCCAGTCCATCGGTGCCCCAGGCTATAAGCAGTAAAATACCGGCACATATAATTCCTGTGGGCTCTGCCTGAATCAATAATATAGCGATAACTATAGCCAGGACGACGCGCACCGCTGTGATAGCGTTGGGAATGTTTATGGGCGAAGAAGCTATCTGCTCTTTTGAAGCATTCATGTGATTCAATTATACATGAAGGGAAGTATATTTGTACTGATTTATTCACACAAAGGGATAACATGGAGTAGGAGAATGGGCGAAATATGTCATTGTGAAAAATCAAGATGCACAGCACTGCTCCTGTCCGCTGAATTTATGTTAGACTGATTCTTGATGATTTCAAGACGTAAAGTAGATAACAGATGCCGGTAGAACGCTGTTTTCTTGGCTGGGACGCTCCACTCACCACCAAAGTGCGTGAGTACCTGCTACCAGAAGAATTGTCGGGTCCTGTTGACCTGGGGAGTGAACTGCTGGTAGTGCCGACGAAACAGGCAGGGCGGCGACTGAGGGAGGCGCTGGCACTTTACTGCGAGCAGCAAAACACGGCACTGCTTTCAGCGAGAGTGGAGACTTCGGACTTCTTTTTACGCTCGAAGAAGACACAGACAGGAGAAGCCAATCGCATTGAAGTGGCGGGCGTATGGGCTGATGTGTTACTGAAAGCCAACCTCGATGAATACCCGGGACTCTTCCCTTCAGGAGTTCCAAATCAGGATTACTCATGGGCGCTGCATACTACAGAGCTATTACAGCGGCTACGGAATGATCTTTTGGATGGGGGATATAGCATCGCCAGTGTAGTTACTAACTTTGAAGAGGTTCTTGAAGAACTCGCGCGATGGAGAGACCTCGCCAGGTTAGAAGTGGTGTACTTGTCAAGACTTAAAAAGATGGGTAAGCAGGATCCTTGTGAAGCCATGCTCGCGCGAGCTTCAAACCCTGAGATGCCACAGGAAATCGATAGAATAGTGCTGGCAGCAGTGTCTGACCCGACACCGCTCATGCTCAGGGCGCTGGAATATATTGCAAAACAAACAATGGTTGTTGTTCTGGTACATGCCCCTGCAACTATGTCCGATTACTTTGATTCATGGGGACGTCCAATACCTGTGCAATGGGATTCGATTAGTTGTGATATTCCTGGAGCTGAGAGAAATATTATCCTCGCAGGGACTCCCAGGTCTCAAAGCCATGAGGTTTTACAACTGATAGCAGAGGAGGCGGATCACTTTGGTTCTGCCGATATCGCCATCGGCGTTTCCGATCGAGGGATAGTTCCCTTCCTCGAAGCGGAGCTTGAGAAAGAAAAATTGCCACCCTTTGATCCGGCAGATATCCCATTGAAAGAACACCCTATATATCAACTGATAGAGGCGTTCCGTGTACTGGTTAGCGAAGGTAGCTATGCCTCCTTTAGTTCATTCCTGAGACATGCCGCGGTACTTGATTTCCTGCAAGAACGTTATGAAATTATGTCTGATAAATTGCTTGAGGAACTGGATAAATTTCAGAACTACTTTCTGCCGATGGATTGGAGAGATATAGTTAGTCATTTTTTACCGGGTGGGCCAAGTTTCAAAGAGAATCAGCAAAAATACGGACTTCTTGAAAAAGCAGTGTCTTTTATTGATGAACAAATCAAAGCCCTTAAGGACACTGAAATAGCCGAAGCCCTTTGTTCTATGCTGCAATCTCTGTACGAAGTGCGGATTCTGAAAAGCAACGAGCCTGCTGATGGAGAGTTCATTAAGGCAGCGAACAAAGTAAACGATGTTCTCCGTGATTTCTCCAGTGACGTCATCAGGGCGCTTGGAATGGACAGGCAATCTCTGCTGACACTTCTTATGTATGACCTGTGCCGGCAGAATTATGCACATGAGCGCAAAGGGGCGGTTATTGACCTTGAAGGCTGGCTTGAGCTGCCATGGAATGATGCTTCTTTTATGATAGTCACCGGGATGAATGATGGAGTTGTCCCGGGAGGAAAGATAAGCGATATATTTCTACCGGATACACTACGAAGTCAGTTAAAACTGCGAAGCGATGCGGACCGTCTGGCTGAAAATGCTTATCTGATGTGTGCATTGATTGAATCCAGGCGGGAAGGCGGCAGAATCTGTTTTATTGCAGGGAAGACAAGCGCCATTGGAGACCCCTTACGACCGTCCCGGCTATTATTCAGATGTGATGATGAAGAGTTGCCCAACCGTGCCAGGAGACTCTTCGGCGAAGCAGATGAAAGACATGAGAACTATCCTCCTGCTATCAGCTTCATGATTAAGGCAAGTCCTCCTGTGGATATCACTCCGGGGAAACTATCTCTGAAGACGATGTCAGCTACAAAATTTAAAGAGTATCTTTCCTGTCCTTTTCGTTTCTATCTGAAGTATATCCTTGGTATGGAGGAACTTGGTGATGAGAAGATGGAAATGGATGCTCTCGATTTTGGCTCAATGATGCACGATGTACTTTATACTATGACCGCGGATGCAAAAATGCGGCGTTGCTATGAAGAGACTGAGCTTGTCAAATATCTCTACAAACAGGTTGAGTTCTGGATAGCTGGCAGGTTTGGAGCAGCGCCTCCATTGCAGGTGGAGATTCAACTCGCCTCCGCCAGGCAACGACTGAGAGCAGCAGCAAAAGTACAGGTAGAATTGTTGGAACAAGGATGGGAGGTTGAGGAGTCAGAGCTATGGCTTGAAACAGAAATTGGCGGGATGCCTGTACGGGGGCAAATCGACCGGATAGATCGAAACAGGGAAACGGGTGCTATTCGTATCCTGGACTATAAAACTACTGATATTGCTCAAAGCCCGCAGAAGGCCCACTTGGGTGCTCCTGCTAAAGATGCAGTAATCTATACCGTTGTCGACTGCAGCGGGAAAGAGAAATGCTGGCAGGAGTTACAATTGCCTCTGTACTACATGCTGCTGGCTGATAACAGGGAGCTCTCTGAAAAGGTGGAGCTGGGTTATTTCAATCTACCGAAGGCGGTAACCGACACAGCTCTGTATATCTGGGATGATTTCAATGATGCTCTTTTGAAATCTGCCTGGAATTGTGCCGAGGGGATAATAAATGATATTTCAGAACGAAGATTCTGGCCGCCATCGGAAAAGGTGAAATATGACGATTTTGAAAAGCTGTTTCCAATAGCTGCAACTGAATGTGTGGATGTAGAAGACTTCGAGAAATTTATGAATAAAGCAGAGAGAGAAAAGCAATAATGTCAATCCATATAGGGCACAAAGCCATATCGGCGTCTGCCGGCTCGGGCAAGACTTTTCAGCTTACCCATCGCTTTATAGAGCTTATAGCGGATGGTATTCCTCCAGATCGCATAGCTGCCTTTACCTTTTCGCGAAAGGCCGCAGGGGAGATATTCGACTCCATAGTGAAGTATCTATGTGAAGCTTCACTAACGGAAAAAGCTGCAGTTCGGACTGCAGAACTAATTGGCAAGCCTGACTTTAGAAGAAAAGATTTTATACGATTACTGAGGAGGTTTCTCAGTGATTTACACCGGTTGTACATTGGCACCCTGGATAGCTTCACTGTAAGTGTGCTCGGCAGTTTTCCAATGGAGCTTGGTATCTCTTCCGGGTTCAAGTTGATGGAAGGAGAGGGAGCTATTGCCAGGAGCGCACAACAAGAAGTTTTGGGCAGTATATTTAATACCCGCTATGTAGATGCTGCAGCACAACATGATTTTATAGAGGCGTTTAAGCAATCGACCTTCGGACTGGAAGAGAAGGGACTTGAAAGGAATCTAACTATATTCATCGATGAGTATCAGCGATACTATCAGTCCCTCCCTGAAAAAGAAGCATGGGGGTGGAAAGAGAGGATATGGCCTGATGGCTCACCCTGGCTAGACAAGGGCTTCAGTATAGAAGCCGCTGGAGAACTTGAGAGTCAGCTTGATAGCTTCCCTGATAGAAACCGTGAGCGGTGGCAGACATTTATCGATGCCGTTCGTGTTTTTGATAGCAACTCCCCCTGGACAAACGATATAGAGTATCTGTTTAAAAAACTTATCCCTGAAATTGAGAATTTACGTAGCGGGAGCGCCAGTATCAAATTTGACCATACAGTTTCCGACCTTTCTTCTGAACAGTGCCGGCTTGTACTTGAATTGTTGGGACATGTCATGAAAACGGAGCTTAGGGTGGCAATGGAAAGAACCCAGGGCATATACCGTGTCCTGGATAGGTATGAGAAAGTATATGACAAACTGGTACGGCGTAGAGGTAAATTAAGTTTTACCGATATACAGTATCTGCTGACAGGAAACAATCGCTTAAGCGGCGGGGCCAGACTAAGCCGATCTCCGGGAGAGGATGCCAGGCTTTATATCGACTATCGGTTGGACAGCAAGCTTGACCACTGGCTGCTGGATGAGTTCCAGGATACCAGTGACCTGCAGTGGGAGGTGCTCAATAACCTGATTGACGAAGTACTACAGGATAACAGTGGTCAACGCAGTTTTTTCTATGTCGGTGATGTAAAGCAGGCGATTTATGGCTGGCGTGGTGGAAATGCCAGCCTCTTCAGCCAGATACGGGAACGATACGATACACTTATCGAACTTATTCCTATAAGCAGGTCCTTTCGCTCCTGCCAACCAATCATCGATACAGTCAACAAGGTGTTTAGCAGTCTTCCTGAAACAGAACTGCCATCAGCAGCAATTGAGCAGTGGGGAAAATACTGGCAGGAACATCAATGCGCAAAGGATAAAGTTCCGGAAAGCGGATATGCTGTTCTATTGGAACCGGAGTGTCCCGAGGGTAAGAAGAAGCCTGAAAAAAGAGACAGGTATCGTGTCGTCGCTAATATTCTGAATGAGATTGAACCACAGGAGCGAGGACTATCTGTGGCAGTCCTGGTTCGAAGTAACAAAACGGGGAGGGAAATTGTCGACTTTCTGCGAGAGGAATGCCGCGGGATGAACATTATTCATGAAGGAAGAGCAACCATTAAAAACAGCCCAGTCGTGCTACTGCTGCTGTCTCTGGTGAAGTTCGCTGCGCATCCTGGAGATACCCTTGCATGGCGCCACTTGCAGATGAGCCCGCTGGGCAGATATTTTCAGCAGAGAAATTTTAAAAGGAAGGGATTTTCGCTGCAGCTGCTTGCTGAAATTCAGGAAAAAGGCTTTCAGAAATTCATTCGCCATTGGGGGAAACAACTGGAGTCAGTGCAGCCATTAGATGGATTTGGACGGAAGCGGTTGCAGGAAATGGTGGATGCTGCTGTTGAATTTGAGGAACAGGAAAGTCGTGAATGTAATTCCTTTATACGCTTTATCGATAATTACATGATAAACGAACCTGCAGTGGAGAGTGCTGTTCGCATCATGACTATTCATCAATCCAAGGGACTTGGTTTCGATATCGTCATTACGCCTGACTTACAGGAAGGCGGCAATGCCAGCATCGCCAAAGGAGTTCCTCCTGATCTTCTCCAAGCAGACACTTCATCAAACAGTGAATCCTGGGTGTTGAAAATGCCGCTTCAAATTATCGCTCAGAATGACCCTGTACTCGAAGAAGAGTTACGGAGGTATAACGAGAAATCCTGCTTTGAGTCCCTCTGTGTGTTGTATGTGGCCTTGACTCGTGCCAGGCAGGGGCTTTATATGGTGACCAGTTATCCCGGACCAAACTCCAACATGGTAACGGCAGCAAGATTATTGAAGTCCCAGCTCACAGGTGATGCTACTGTTAAAGAGAGTAGAAATCAAATAGAACTTCATGGAGAGCGGTGCAACTGCCTTTTTGAAACAGGCGAAAAAGACTGGTACTTAAAAGCGGCAGGGGACAAAGGCTTGAAAACAGTTGAGCAGAAACGACTGCCTGATGATTTTGAGCATATTCCTTCATTACGCAGGCGACTTATACGCATATCGCCATCGGAGATGGAGGAAACAGAAAGGAATGCTGGTTTGTTATTCTCTACAGTGACCAGCGATAGTCTGGAACTGGGCACCGCCGTTCATGAATTGTTCAGCAGGCTTTCCTGGGTTGGGGAAGCGGATGAGGAAGAAGTAATACAGGGATGGTATAGAACCTCGACTTCGGGGGAACAGCTCAAGCAGAAGGTCATCGGGCAGATCCAGCAGGTTCTTGCGTCTGAACAATTGCGAAATGCTCTGTCACGACCTCCGGGAGATGTAGAGCTCTGGCGAGAGAAGCACTTTGAAATAGTGATTGGTGATAACTGGGTAACAGGTATTTTCGATCGTGTAGTTATAACTCGTGGAGCAGATGGAAAAATACAGAATGCCGTTATCCTGGATTTCAAGAGCAACGATATCTCTGCTGAGATGTCCTTGTCTGAGATCGCTGAGCGGTATCGGTCGCAGTTATCGCTTTATGGGAAAGCATTATCAAGGATCCTTCACCTTGATTACTCACAGATCAAGCTTGTATTGCTATTTACTAAGCCTGGTAGAATATATGAGCTAGAGCAAGGAACGGATAACGCATAGCTGACGGGGTGTCTTTTATTTATTTATAAGGAGAGAGAAAAGATGAGTTTCAGGATAGCGATGCCACTCGATATAGAAGGGGAGCCTGATAAATATCCGCAAGTATTCAGCGAGCTGGGAGCTGAATTTGTGAAAAAACAGTGCCAGAATGAAGATGAGTTCATCGACTTTGCCAGGGATGCAGATGCCCTTATTACAATCGCCAGCCTGTTGCCTGTTACCCGAAGAGTGCTTGAATCGCTGGAGTGCTGCCGGTTGATTGCCAATACACAGGTTGGATTTGATTGTGTAGATGTCGAAGCGGCAACTACACAGGGTATTCTGGTGGCCAATGTCCCGGATTACTGTGTCGAGGAGGTAGCAGACCATACCATGGCTCTGCTACTGGCTTGTGCACGAAGAGTGGTGCTGTTAAATTCACTGGTTAAGAAGGGTAGCTGGGGACTGACTCCTGACGACGTGTTGATTAAAAACACCGTCTGGCCCGTACTGACTCGATTAAGCAGCCAGACCCTTGGTTTGCTAGGGTTGGGGAGAATCGGCAGGGCGGTAGCTATAAGGGCGAAGGCTTTTGGTATGAGGGTTATCGCTTATGACCCGTATATCCAGGCAGATATGGCTGAGCGCCTGGGAGTCGAGTTGCTGGAATGGAAGCGCCTGCTTAATGAGGCTGATTTTATCTCTATTCACGCGGCATTGAGCGCATCGACCAGACATATCTTTGATGACAGTGCATTTTCAGAAATGAAGCCTGCCGCTTGTCTTATCAACTGCGCTCGCGGAGGCTTCATTGACGAGCAGGCATTAACATATGCACTCAGAGAAGGAAAAATTGCTATGGCTGCACTTGATGTTCTCGACACCGATCCTCCATGCCCCAATAATCCTCTGTTGTCCATGGATAATGTTATCATCACCGGTCATTCCGCCTTCTTTTCTCCTGAAGCTGAAGCGGAGAGGTGGCGACGACCTGTTGAAGAGATAACGCGTGTTATAGGAGCTGAGTGGCCCAGGGTACTGGTGAATCCACAGGCCAGAGAGAAGTATGTTAGTAAATGGGGACCCATGAAGGAATAAACTAACAGGGCTCCGGATACTGGTGTAGCATTAATTTTTTAGCTGGTTTCCAGTCAGCAGGCTCGACCTCTCCTTAGTTCAAATATCACCGGATTAGCCGGATCGGGGCAGGCTACGATAGAGGTACCGGTTTCTTTCTCCCAGGGGAAGGAAGCACCGAACTGTAGCACTCCTGCGAAGGGGAATATTGAGCAGAATGCCCATGAACACAATCCACAGGGCGTCGTTTGTCCGATTACAAATTCATCTCCTACTTTATGCCCGGCATCGCAGTTGCCTTTTTGAGAGATTATTTTAGCTATCACTTCAAACATTCTATCCTCCTTACCCTTTCATTGAATGGCTCACCAGTGAACCGGAATAAAAGCATAGGGGTATAGTATTACCTCTCGTAATAATATACCAGAACTATGGCTTCTCTATAACGTCAGAGGAAGGATGAATGTCATTAGATTGTAAAACAAATGCAATTGTCTTGAAGCGTGGCCTATCAGGTGCTAGGATTTAGCAACTCGGAATAATACCAGTTAAGCCAGGATTTGAACTAAAAGCTGTACATATGGTATTCGGAAGAGGAGGCAGTGAGCATGAAAAAGTGGAGCAGGCGTACAGGAATAGTGGTATGGATAGCCGCTTTCATGTTGCTGGTTATTGCATGGATAGTATCTTGGTACTTAACCAGACCAGATGCGATACGCACGTTATGGTATGTGGGATGGGTGGTGTGGATAGCAGGTGCTGTTTTAATAATTCTTCCCTTATTTATGATTTACGTAGGAAGCAGAGCTAAGGGGGGCAAGGGATGGTTTGACGCAGTTACAGTAGTTGACAGAGGAATTTATTCAGTAGTTCGCCACCCATTATATCTTGGCTGGCTGCTGATGTATCTGGTGGTTATTTTCTTTGGCCAGCATTGGGTCATTTTACTTATGGGGATAGCGGGTATAGTCTGCGTTTACCTGATATCCCTCCAGGAGGAGCAGCGGCTTATTGAAAGGTTGGGAGAGGACTATATGCGATATTTACAGAACGTGCCCAGGATGAATATCATACTGGGAATACTAAGAGCACTACGACGCAGGAAAGACAAGTAAAAGAAAAACCCTGTCAACTACATAGCCGCCTACAATACAGGGGGAAGAATGAGACATTGTATGCCCCCCGGTATTAGAAGCTAGTTATAATGGTAGTTACAGCTAACTGAAACAAGCCAAGAATAGCTAACCAATGGGTTCCTCTTATTCTTTCGGCTCTTCTATCGGAGCTGTGGTTTCAACAGGCTCTTCCGCTTCTGTAACCTCTTCCTCCACAGCTGCTTCCCTATATGCACGTGCCGTGGCAATTCTTACTACTACCAGTTCCGGTTGATTGAGAATAGTTACTCCATCTTCGAGGGCGAGGTCTTTGATTCGTATCGACTGGCCTCCCTCGGTAAGGGAACTGACATCAATTTCAATATTTGCAGGAAGTTTAGCAGGAAGGCTCTCTACACTGATGGTGTTGAGCTCATGTTCGAGCATGTTGCCTGATATTTTTGCCCCCGGGGCTTCTCCCACCAGCAGTACAGGTACATCCATTTTAATCTTCTCTTTCATCTGCACCTGGTAGAAGTCTATGTGAAGTAACTCACCTGTCAGACAATTACGCTGAACCTCGCGGACCACAACATGCCTTGCTCTTTTTTCTGTACCAACCTTGAGGCTTATGAGAGCTATTTTGCTCTCCTCTTCCAGCACTTTCTCAAGAACTCCGGTATCGCCCTGCAATGCAGCTGACTTGGTAGTGGGGCCAAAAAGATGTACTGGTGTCATTCCCTGGTGGCGTAGCGTTTTTACTTTCTTCCCCAGAATTTCACGTTTACTAAGCGTCAGTTCAATTTCATCCATTTTAACTATATCTCCTTCTATTTTTAGGATCCTCTCTGCCGAAATGCTTCTCACAGAAGAGGATTGAATACACTATATCCTTTGTCTTTAGCTCCACAATAGTTATTTTAATCTATTGCGGTAATAATAATTCCCTTGATTATACCATGTTGTGGTACCGGTACGATTTCCCATAGGTACTTTACCTGTAAAAAATATCAATTTTTTATTGTTTCTTAATATTTTCTCTATATTTATTCGTTATTATTCTGGATGTAGATAAGGAGTATAGAGAGGGCATA
>Ga0272441_10001839_pt1 | contig 44474 bp, 44 predicted proteins | sample SSMProp6N_FD_193582 | JGI IMG/M metagenome (GOLD analysis project Ga0272441, IMG submission 193582) | Marine sediment archaeal communities from Little Sippewissett salt marsh, Falmouth, MA, United States - SSM-Prop-6N | ecosystem: Environmental > Aquatic > Marine > Wetlands > Sediment ... | reverse complement strand
ATTACCGTATTAGGTAATAGGTTTCTTAGTATATAGATTCTTCGTTCTATCGACAGAACATATTGGAAAAACAAGAGCGAGAATGTGTTCCTTACCCCCTATTACCCAATATTTGGGACTTTAGGGATGCGCAGTATCGGGATCCGACATCAGCAGAAAAATACTTTTAACGAGCAATGAGGAAGGTCCCAAAAGAAAGCTCCCGGAATACTGCCGGGCGCCCACATGAAGAAGGACAACTCCCGGGTCGGGAAGAGTGTAATCGAGGATATCAAGGAAGCTGAGACGATAGCAGCTTTAAAGCACTATCTTGAGGAGTGGAAGGATGATCGGACCTAAATGGAGGATTACGTCGATCATTACACCTTGACCTGTCAAAGCGTCCGTTGATATGGTTTGGGTCCAATATGATTGAAATAGTAGGAACGTAATCCTACGTATTATGAAACTACCTTTTTACGATCGGAAGGAAGACCTCTCCTCTCTGGAGAAATGGTACTCTAGAAAAGGATTCTCGTTCGCGGTCATTTACGGTAGGAGAAGAGTTGGAAAGACCTACCTTCTGAAGAGGTTCCTCTCGGATAAACAAGGTATCTACTTCCTGTGTGACAAAGCCGGAACGGAAAAGAACATCATCAGGTTCAAACAGCATATAGCTGACCAGATGGGGGGTCACCCGATCGCATCCAATAGTCCAGATGATGTATTCTCAAGTCTCGCCGAGAGCATCAAGGAAAGAACGGTCATTGTCCTGGATGAATTCTCCTATCTCATAGAGAAGGACGGTTCGATCCCTTCCGTTTTCCAGAGGATGGTCGACGAGATCCTGTCCGGAAAGGACATCATGCTGATCTTATGCGGGTCCAGCATAAGCATGATGGAGGAAGGCGTGCTATCGGCCAGATCCCCTCTCTACGGAAGGAGGACAGGGCACAGGAGAATAGATCCGGTCCCTTTCAGGACCATCAACGAGATCCTGCCGCGTTACAGCCCTGTGTCGTTGGTAGAGACATATGCAGCTCTCGGAGCCATCCCCTACCATCTTTGCATGATCGATGATTCGAGGTCTGTGAAGGATAATCTCAGGGACCTCCTGATGACACGGGACGGTCAGTTGTACGAAGAGGTTGACTTCCTTCTAAGGCAGGAGATGAGGGAACCGGATGTATACAAGTCCATCATCTCGACCATAGCATCCGGGAACCATCGCCTGGTGGATATATCGAGCAAGTCCGGGATTCCCAAAGGGGATCTGCCGAAATACCTGGGGAAGCTCATAAGATTGGGGATCCTCAAAAAGGAGACTTCGATAACCGATATGAAAAAATCCCGTTCCCTCTACATCATAGATGATAATCTGTTCCATTTCTGGTTCACGTTCTGCGAACCTTACAAATCATTTCTTGAGCTTGGGGACCTCAAGATCCCCCTTGACAATCTCGAAAAGAGGTTCAATACCTTCGTTGGCAGAAGGTTCGAGTCCCTCGTCAGGGATGAGCTCTTGAAAGACATCATCCCCTTCCATCCTTCCAGGATAGGCAGGTTCTGGTCCAGGGAGGATGAGATCGATGCCGTGGCAATGGACCCTGCCGGGGAGAGGGCTGCCTTCATCGAGGTGAAATGGTCCAGGGTCGATCCGGCCAGGGAGATGAAAGAACTGGAGAAGAAAATGGAACGCTTCCCCTGGAAGGTAAAGGAAAGGGAGCTGATGGTGGTCGCAAGGGAGCTTACCCGGCCCTATGAAGGATGCTTTGACCTGAGGTCCCTGTTGGGTAAAAAAGTAGAATGATATCCCGATGAAAGAAAAATGGCTTTGAACACAGGTTTGCATTGTATGCACATAGACAAAGCAGGGACAACGATAAGGGTCAAGATAGGCACAAGGAACCTTATCCAGGATAGGTCGCTACCCGGAGAAAGCCTTGAGGACACAATGGTCCGAATGAAGAAGTCGAATTCAGCTACAATGTACCGGCGGATACCCTTACGGATCACTCCATGGAAATTATGATCGAGATGATCATGATAACGAAAAGACCCATCTTCATCATCAGAATACGAGATAGTTTAATGTCAAATGACATTGAGATGCGAACCATCGATGGAAGAAGTCAACTATTTGCCATCATGGGGTTGCGTTCCTTGATAGCCCATAGAAAAGAGCTTTCTCCTTTGCTTGATCTTGATACTGATAGGACCGAATAAATGATCTTGAAACATATTAAGCACAGAGGTTCTCCTTCCACAACGGGCCCCCCACCTCGTAATCTTTGATGGGATCCGGTTACCTGATCGCTTCCTCCACTCCATCAACTTTGAAAAAACTTCTATTTTTTACTTATGTGTAAATATCCGGCATCAGTTGAAAAATACTTTTTTACCAGCAATGAGGACGGTTCCAATAGAAAGCTCTTGGAATACTGCCGGGCGCCCACATGAAGAAGGACAACTCCCGGGCCGGGAAGAGTGGGATCGAGGATATCAAGGAAGCTGAGACGATAGAAGCTTTTTGGCATTTCCTTGAAAAATGGAAGGACTGATATCACCTTCGGCCATCCCCCCCCCTTGTTCCAGTTTATCAACTCCGCAGCCATCTTCAATGATTCCCCAGGGGGCCCAGGATGGCGAACAGTTCGAAGAAGGCATACAGAACCGGCGTCTCGGTATTCGACGATCTCTTCGGGCCCATGCACCCGGGAAGCATCTATCTGCTCGTCGGAAGGACCGCCCTGAACAGACACATCATCGACAGACTGGCGGTGCTCAGCGCCTCGAGAGGGGATGCCACCTACTACATAGACGGGGCCCACAGGGCGGATCCCTTCTCCATGGCCCGGGTCCTGAGGCTCCAGAGGCAGGACCCGAGGCCCGTTCTGGAGAGGATCAGGATCGCACGGGCCTTCACCGCCTACCAGATGGATTCCCTCGTCAGGGAAAGCCTCACCGAACTGCAGGAGCTCCCGGAGATCCTGATAGTAACCGCCATGGATTCCCTGCTTTCGGACCCGGAGGTGGACCGTGAAGAGGCGAAGGCCATGGTGCAAAACTGCATGGCATCCTTGATAGATATCGCGAAGAAGGGCGCCTGCGTGGTAATCTCGGCCACCGGCGGGAGCAGGGAAAGCGAGCTCCTTGCCCGCATCAGCCCTCACTGCATCAACTGGGCCTCCTTCACCGACCGCTTCCCCTCCAGGGTCAGGATCGTGACAAGGGGGGGCCTCTGGCAGGACTTCACCCCGCTCAATCCCTTCCAGACCATGCTCGAGGATTTCGGGGCCCCGAACCCGGCAGAGGAGGTGGGCTGATGGGGAAGACATGCCCAACTTACAGGATGCTCCTCGAAGACGAGATCCGGTCCTGGGAGACCTTCAGGAGGGCCCTCAGAAAGGAGGACCGGGAGGCCTTCGACCGGCTGATGGACATGGTCCGAAACCATGCATCCGCCTCCTCCAACGCCGCGAGGCTCAACCCCTTCGAGGCCATGGTCATGGCGGCGCTCGTCGACCTCGCCAGGGAGAAGGCGGAGAGGGAGAAAGCATAGAGACAGTTCACAGATAGATCCTGCTCCAAGGGAAAGGGTCGGAATCGAAGATCTACATGATCTCAACTCGACTTTCGTAAAAAAGCTCTAGAGGTTATAAGTCTTCTAAACCTTCTAAACCTTTAAATATTTATTCTGCATTGACCCACTTGAGGCAGTGCAGGGGAAGGCTACTTCGACTCATGAACGACACCTTCCCCGACTTTCTCCTCACCTCTTGACTGATGTCAACGGGAAGAGAGGACAGGATCGTCCATGGGAACAACTGCTTCAGAGGTAAATACGGAAGTGAAGGCAATGGCAAAATTTGCCGGAAAAGCAAAAAGGACCAGGGAAAGGATCAATAACTATGCAGGAGGGGAGGGATTCCTCCTCAACGACGAATCCACACTCCTGAATCTCGTCTCCACCTGCATGATGAACGAGCCGAAGTTCTACGGCGAGCCCGGAGAGGTCGAGGAGAAGATATTCGACCTTGCAAGGAAGGTGGACCCGAAGTTTCTCCTGCAGCTTGCGGTCTATACAAGGACAGAATTGAATCTCAGGTCCGTCCCCATGTTCCTCCTTGCCATCGCCGCGAACAGGGAGGACGGGAAACCCTTCGTGAGGGAATATGCAAAAAGGATCATTCAGAGAGCGGACGAGCTCTACGAGTCGCTTGCCTGCTACATCGAGTACTTCGGAAAACCCGTCCCGAACTCCCTGAAGAAAGGGGTTGCGGATTCGTTTGCGAACTTCGACGAGTACCAGCTGGCAAAATACGACAGGAACACGGGCCTCACCCTGAAAGACGTCATGTGCCTGGTCCATCCGAAGGAGCCGAGGGAGCCGATCCAGAAGATCCACGACAGGACACTTCAGGTGCCGATAACATGGGAGACGGAGATCTCATCAAAAGGGAACATGCCGGAGGTCTGGGAATCGCTCATCGACCAGGGAAAGCTCCCGTACATGGCGATGCTGAGAAATCTCAGGAATCTGCTCTACAGCGACAACAAGGGCATCTCCCGGGGGCACCTGGACAGCGTGATATCCAGCATCAGGAACCCGGAGGCCGTGAGAAATTCCAGACAGCTCCCTTTCAGGTTCCTCTCCGCCTACAGGGAAGTGCAGCTCGCATACGCGGAACCGGAAGAGAGAGTACACTGGAAGAACCCGAGGACGGCAGAGGTGCTGGATGCACTCGATGATGCTGTCTCGATCTCCACGGAGAACATACCCAAAATGAAAGGCACCACGTTTCTGGTATCCGATGTTTCGGGCTCCATGATGGGAAGGGGTATCTCCGAAAGGTCCCAGGTCAGACCCGGAGAGATCGCACTTCTGATGACATCGGCGGCCCACAAGTTCACGGAGAATGCATACGTGGGTGTCTTCGGAGAGAAGTTCAAGACCATGAGCCTCCCGAAAAGATCGAGCGGGATCATCTCGAACCTCCCCCGTATGTTCACCGAGGCGTCGACGGTGGGCCATTCAAGCAACGGGCACCTGGCGATCAGGTACCTCAACAGCACGGAGACCTTCGTGGATAGGATCCTGATCTTCTCGGACATGCAGCTCTGGGATTCGGACCAGCACCCGATGCTGAAAGAGATCTCACGGAGCATCAATGACGAATACGGAAAGTACAGGAAGAACATCAATCCCGATGTCAGGATGTACATGTTCAATCTCAACGGATACGGGACCGTGACGATCCCCGAAAAAGACAGGTCCGTGATGAACATCAACGGCTGGTCGGACAGGGTGCTAAAATTCATCCAGGCAAGTGAGGCTGACCCGGATACGCAGGTGAAATACATCAAGGAGAACTACTAGCATGAACAAAACAGGGTGGTGAAATGGTCGAAAAGGAGCTTGTCCACGCGCTTGTGGAGCCCGAAATAAAGGAAGCCATCGAGAACGACAGGGGCAGGGAGACACGCTCCTCCTTCATCAGGAGGATCATAGTACGCTGGTACAACCAGCGTCCGGAGACGAGGGAAAAGGTTGTGGAGTAGACATCACTTTCCTTTCCCCCTTCTCCTGACCGCGGCTGCTCCCAGAAGCAGCAATGATGCTGTCAGTGTGACAAGCAGAAGGAACAGAAGCGACTTCGCATACCATGGAAGCTCCGTAACCATTATCAGCCACTCCCTGTCCCTCTCCTCCTCCACGATATCGTAGATATCGTCATCGTACATCTCCCAAACATCGTCGTGGGATACGTTGAAGCCCTCATCGGAGTTCCTTGCAATAGGGGCCCCCATCGGGACGTATCGGTATGTCTCCTGATAGATCGGAACCAGCTCCAGGGAGCGGATCCCTGATCCGTCAAGCTCCACCCTTGCGATATAGGAGAAGTCCGATGTTTCGTTGCCCGTGACCATTGCCGAATTTCCGAGGGAGTAGAGTATGAGGGCGTCCCTGTACCCCTCCACTTCATGGACGGTATGAGGGCCGTGCCCCATGACGATGTCGGCTCCCCAGTCGATCACGTCATGGCAGAGGTCCCGGTCCGAGCTTTCGGGCCCCTCCGTGTACTGGGGCCACTTCCTCCAGTGTATGGATACTATCAGCAGGTCCACCCTCTCCACCGAGTATCCGATATCGGACTCCATCAGATCCCTGTCAAGGGGCATTGGGCCCATTCTCTCGCTGCTCGCCATCCAGTTGTCGCTGACTTTCTCGGTGTAGGCGAGGAATCCGACCTTCAGGCCATCCGCCTCGATGATCACAGGTCTCGTGATCGTGCAGTTCCCGATCCGATCCCCGTACCACAGTCCCGCATGCTCAATCCCCGCTTCTTCGAGATGATCCACCGTATCGTTCAATGCATCGTAACCATAATCCAGGCAGTGATTGTTCGCTATTGATACAGCATCTATACCGGCATGGAGCATACTGTCGATGACCACATCATCTGCCCTGAAGGTGCAGTATTTTCCCTCCTCTTCCCGGCCCCTCGAGGAGATCGGTGTTTCGAGATTGGCGAAGGTGAGGTCCGCATCCTCGATGATAGGCATCATCTCCTCGAAGGGATACTCCTTCCCCTGGGAAACTATCCTATCGTCTATCCGGCTGTTGAAGGCCATATCCCCCATGAATACCAGAAGCGTGCCATCATCATCCGAACCCGTATCTGCCAGGGGCCCTTCGGGAAGAATGAGCAGGGAGATAAAAAAAGCGGAGGCCAACAACGATATCCGAACTCTCATCCTTGACACCTGGAGCGGTCATCAATATGCAGGGCTCCATTATTAATATGTGCTCCGGGAGAGCATCTCCTCGAGGCGTCGGCAGCCCTTGAGTTCAAGTTCGATGTAGCAGTCAACGACATGCATCGGCACGGCTATCCTGTCGGGGTACCAATTGTTCATGAGATGCCTTTGAAGCCAATTCTTTGGTTCGGGCCTTTTCATGACCTTGAATTTCTGGACTATCTTGTGGTCGGTCCTCAGATCGATAAGGTACACCCGGTCCTGAAAAATTGGTGAAAATGAGGTCCTGAAATAGCGGCGGTCCTGGCCTATAAAATAGCCAAGGATCAATAGGCTGGTTCCTCTCCTGATCCTCTCGATATCATCCACCATGATGACCTTTCCCATGAGGGGCAGGAATGCGGTAACCCTGATGCTGATGAAGCCATCTCCCAGAGAGTAGCTTTTTCTGTCCCTGAAGTAATGTAAAATTATAAGAAAAGGACCGATAATGGCTGTAAAGAAGGCTATAATAGATGGTAGAAAGATCATCGTCAAGGGGTTTCCTCCGATGATCACCACGATCACCAAAGAAACCAACAGCATGAAGGCGAACACCAAAATGATGTGGAACAGCCAGTTCAGAAAGAAGGACCTGACCGTTAATCCCTCCTTGATGTCCTTCACCCTGAAAACCGGTTCCATGGTCCCTATTACCTCGCCCTGAGGATATCTGTTCCTCCTTCCGGGAAGGATACTCATCTTGCTCTCAACCTCTTTGATCCTTCCAATTCGATGACTTTTCCATGCTGGAATACTACTCGTAGTATTCGAAAGCATCTATGATATCGAGGTAGACACCGTCGAAACCCGCATATATGATCCGGTCCAGATATGAATCCCCGCTGCCGTATATAATATCCTTCCAATCCCCGTCCCAGTAACGGACCTTGTAATTGCCCCCCCAGTCCGGGTTCTCGTCATCCAGCCATGGAGGGGGATCTTTCTCCCAATCAGTATCCCAAAAATACCTGTAATCTTCGGCCTCCCCGATGCTCAAGTAGGAGATAACGAGCCGGGATCCTCCACTTGATCTGGTCCTCAACCGGTCCACATCACTTCTCGAAAGAGGGGCCCCGTCGAAGAATGCGTCGATAATCAGAAGGTCGTGATCGGTCCCCTCGAGGGCATCGAGATAATCATCACGATCCGAAAATGACGAGGGGTCAAGAAGATAGAGGAAGTTCCTCGCCTCAGAAAGTTCCGACACGTTTTCGGAATTTCCCCGGTGAGGAGCTTTTGGATAGGACGGGATGATATCCAGGTCCCTTCTCTCGGCTGCGAAGGAGATGAACCCTCTCTGCTCGTTCTTGCTGTAGGAATCGTCCATGTTCTCCCTGGTAGAGCAGTAGTCCGTGACGAGGACCTTCAACCCGTTCTCTCTTGCATCGTCCAGAAGCGAAAGGAGATATGAGTTCTCCTCGGGAGGTGTGGGAGAATCGTCCTTTAAGTATCCGTAGAAGAGGTCTTCCTGCCCCACCCCGTCGAGCGCTTCGATGTAATCCTTGCGGGGAGTTCCGTTCTCGTCCGTCAGAAGCTCGTTCCCGTTCTGTGTGATGACGATGAAATACGGATCGAGATTCCTTGCGTATCCGCTTATGTTCATCACGAACTCCCTCATCTCCTCCCTGGGATCGATGCCGGTCAGATCATCCCTTTCCGTGCAGCCCTGGATCGAGGAGAGGATCAGGATAACGATCAGGAGAGGGGCCCCTGACACCGCACACTTCTCTGCCACGGCCCAAACTCCATCTTCATGATTATATAATTTCCCGGGGGCCCCTCATGAAAGCTGCCGGAGACTTGAGGATCGGGTGAGAACGGAAGCACTCTCGCTGTTATCGGGTTTTCATATTCGCCCCCCCCTCCTCCCGGCCTTTTTTTAACTACCCGAAGGGCCAACCCTCACCATGAAAGGGTGGATCCTCGACGCCTACCCCGACCACGAGCGGGACCTCATGGACCTCTGGGTCATGGAGGAATCCGGAAAACGCTCCATGATAGCACACAGGTATACCCCTTCCATAACGGTCTCCGGGGCCCCCGAAGACCTCGGGGACCTCGGCAGATACCTCCGGGATGTGGAGGGGATACGCTCGATCGAGAAGGGAGAAGGGCCCCTAGATATTCAGGACAGGCATTCAAGGAACTACCTGAAGATCAGAATATCCTCCTATTCCAGGATGACGGACATTGCAAAGGGTATCGAAGCATACGGGGATTACAGGAGGTTCACGCTCTACGATGTGGACCTCAGGCTGCCAACGAGATACATGTACAGACACGGCATCTTTCCCCTGGCACACGTTGACATGAGGGGGGGATACAGTGCCATGAAGAACCACGATTGGGCCTCGGAGCCGCTGCCCCCCATGAGAGCGGCAGTCCTGCACGCGATCCCGGACCAGAAGGATGCGGTCCCGAGGTTCACGGATCCGATCCGCTCCATCAGGTTCGGGAACTGGACCCTGGACGATGGTCCCGAGGACGCCATGCTCTACGGTCTGATCAGGGAGATGAAGAGGCAGGACCCCGACATCGTCGTGACCTATGGCGGAGATTCATTCGTCCTCCCCTACATCTACGAGAGAGCAGTTGCAAACGACATGGCGGATGTCCTGAAGCTTCACAGGACCGGTAAACCGTTCAGGGCCCCGACGAAGACGGGGAAGAGCTACTTCTCCTACGGCGTAGTCTACTACAAGCCTCCCTATTATCCGTTGAAAGGCAGAGTACACCTGGACCTCGAGAACTCCTTCATGCTCAGGGAAGGAGGCCTCGTGGGACTCTCCATCCTCTCGAAGATGTCCCTGCTCCCCCTCCAGACAATGGCGAGGCTATCGCCCGGTTCCGCCATATCCTACATGGAATGCGTGGAAGCGATGAGGAGGGGGAGAGCGGTGAGGTGGAAGAAGAACATCCCGGAGGGATGGAAGACGGCCGTGGAGCTGTCGAAAGCGGACAGAGGGGGGCATATATTCGATCCCTTAGTGGGGGCGTTCTCGAACGTCATCGAGATGGATTTCTCATCCTTCTACCCCCACATAATGTGGAAGAAGAATCTCTCCGTTGAGACCCTTGACTGCGATTGCTGCAGGCCCGAAGGGTTCGATGCCCCCAACCGGGCCCCGGGCCTCAACTATCACTTCTGCACAAGGGAGGAGGGATTGATCCCGTCGGTGGTGGGTGATATACTCACGAAGAGGCTCCACTACAAGTCGAGCTACAAGAATGACATCGAGAGCGGTCAATTCCCCGAGGAAGCGGGACTCGGGCCCCTCCGCCCCCCGGCAGGACCGAAGAGATACCTCCAGGCCTCGAACACGTTGAAGTGGGTGCTCGTCACCTGCTTCGGATACACCGGCTACAAGAATGCAAGGTTCGGAAGGATCGAGGTCCACGAATCCATCACCGCCTATGCAAGGGACATGATACTTGAGGCCAAGGACCTGGTGGAATCCAGGGGTTTTCATCTGCTCCACGGGATCGTGGATTCCATGTGGATGACGGGACCCCTGGACAAAGCAGAGGAGGCAGCGGCCCTCGCCGGGAAGGAGATAGGCATACCCATCGGGGTCGATGCCGTCTACAAATGGCTCGTATTCCTCCCCAACAAGACGAACGGTGCAGGGGCCCTGAACAGATACTACGGCCTCCACGACAACGGTGAGATGAAGTTCAGGGGGATCGAGTGCAGGCAGCACTCGACACCGCAGTTCATCAAGGAGGCGCAGGAGGAAATGCTGACAGCGCTTTCAGGGGCCCGGAGGGCGGAGGAGATCAAGGACCGCTTACCTAAGGCCTTCGATGTGATGAAGAGGAGGGGAGGTATGATCATTGATAGAGAAGTGGGCCCCAGGGACCTTGCCATCACCATACGGGCCTCGAGAAGCCTGGATGATTATTCCACCAGGTCCGAGCACGTGTCCGCCATGACGCTTCTCAAGAGGGAAGGGGTCGATGTGAAAGGGGGGCAGAAGGTCAGATTCGTGGTGCTCGACCATGGTGCGAAGCGTCACGAGAACAGGGTTGCTCTCGTGCACGAGAACATGGGCGAGGTGAGATACGACACGCAGAGGTACCTTGAGTTGACAGCGAGGGCGATGGCAAGTGCCCTCTCGGTGTTCGGCGTCGACGAGGGGAGGGCTTTACGGGCCCTGAAGGGGGTGGAGCAGAAAGGATTGGATGATTTCGACGAGTTAGATGCCTAGAAAAAATATAAATCAAAACAAATTTCTCCGAACATATCAGAGGGCGAGGATAAAAATGCAGAGGGACGGTTGCCTGGTAAAAAATTTCACCGTGTTCATACTGCTTCTCATCCTTACCATACCAGATCCAACTCTCGATGGTCTGGAGGATATGGATGTTGAGCTCCCAGCACTTACCGACAGCGCTGCGATCCTCATAGAGAGGAACACCGCCTTCAATTCCACCAACGGAGTGTCCTCGGGGAACGGAACGGCGGAGGACCCCTACATCATCGAGAACCTCTACATCAATTCAAGTGCAAACTCCGGGATAAGGGTTGCCTACACTGACAAACATTTCATCATACGCAACTGCACTTGGAACAGCAGTCTCTCGTTTACCTATGGGATATATCTTGTCAGGGCTGATAACGCGACGATATACAACTGCACGATCTCCGGTGCTACGAAAGGTGGCATCGAGATCGGCAACTCGGAGAATGTATTGATTAAGAACTGCAACATAAGCGACAACACGGCGGGTATCCGCTGCTATACAAGTTCGAATGTAACCATGGAGAACAATGTTTTTCAGGGCAATACGAATGTCGAGGTCTATTCGGAATATACCAATTCATTCTCCGTTAGGAACAACTTGATGTTTGACTGCAATGGGGCTGTTAAAGCATTAAGATGCCGGGACCTTCAAATAACCAATAACACGATCTTTACGATTCTTTACGGGATAAACACGCAATATTCCAGCAGGGAGATCATCGGCAACAATACAATATGGGGACAGGGACCCCGGGTCTTGACCAGCGGGGAGGCAATAGCAATTTACAGGTATAACCCGGACGGTGAAGGAAGTATCATAGGGAATTATATCAATAATATGTATGGCGGTATTAAGGGTCGCTATTCCCCTTTGGAAATATCTGAGAACAGAATATACGGAGTCCGCGATTACGGTATATACATTGGTGGCGGTTCACCTTCCAATTTATTAATAAGAGAAAATGAGATCGAATGCAGTAATGGAAACGGAATTTATATCCTGAACAGAGCTACGCTCTATTCCAATAAAATGTTAAAATGCTCCATATTACTATCTCAATTTTCATCAACGATCGGTGCTTGTGATATTCCCCCCAACAATACTGTGAACGGCAAACCGGTTAAATTCTGGAATGGTGGAAATCCTTACAGGTTGAGTAAGGAAGGAGAGGTTGGTCAGATCATTCTCTACAACGTTAGAGATATGTTTTTCAATGGAACAACCTTGGAAAATGGAAGCTATGGAGTTATTATCAATGAGTGCCAGGGAATTAAGTTCGAAAATGTCACGATAAGCGATCAGACTACCGGGATATATGGAGTGCTGGAAGGATTTGATCTGAAAAATTCCAGAATATTGAGATGTAGAAGTGCCGGAATTTCCTATCAGATGATAGATACAACTATTCTGAACTGCACATTCGAGGGAAATGAGAACGGGATTGCAGGATGGACAGATGGTTTGACCATCAAAGGGTGTCGATTCGAGGGGTCTGAGTGTTGCATTAACCTTCAGGGTTACAACGATCTGATAGAGAATTGCACTCTCAGAAACGGTATTCTCGGTATTTTACTGGACCCGGGCTATAATAATTTCGAAATATCCATCAAGAACTGCACATTCGAGAATAATGTGATCGGATGTGATATGGATAGCAACCAACACAATGAGATCATGGGAAACGTTTTTTCCACAAATCAAAGGTGCGGCCTGGTCCTCAACGGATCGGTTGCGGACGTCATCAACAACACATTCAGCAATAATTCCGGGTCGGGGATGGAGATCACAAGATGGGGATGGGGGAACATCATCGGAAATACCTTCGAGTGGAATGAGGAGAACGGCATTCTTCTGATCCACGGGCGAGTCGACATTGGTGACAATTCCATCCGGAATAATGGAATAACTGGGATAGAGATCCTTTCGAATATCGAAGGGACCACAATATTCAACAACACGATAACATCCAACAGTGAATTCGGCATCAGGTCAAGGGGCATCAAGACAAAGATCTTCAATAATACAATCGATTCCAACATATGGTCGGGGGCCCTCCTCGGAAATTTCGATGAATTCCACGGAAATACCGTTACGAACAATCCGGTGGGTCTCGAGCTCTTCGAGACCGAACATTCGATTTCGATAGACAACATCATCAGAGATAACCAGATAGGGATCCGGATCGAGAACTCGAGCCACAACCAGGTATACGACAATCTCTTTTCCAATCCAAGGAATAGATTCCAGAAGGGGACCAATATCAACAACACATTCAGTGTCCTTCCCTATTCATCTGTGAACATCCTCGGGGGGCGGAAGACAGCGGGAAATTACTGGAGTGACTACACCGGAAGAGACATCGACGGGGACGGGATCGGTGACACCGATGTTCCATTCGGCCCCGGGGACAGATACCCGCTGGTTATGATCCCGATCAGTATCTCCATCGAGATCGATGACAGGGAAAAACCAGGAACGGGAGAGATCTTTTCACTGAGATTCTTTATCGAGCATGATTATCCATGGGCCCCCTTCAACTACGATCTTAAGACCAGCTTCCTGGATAAAACGGGCAAACTAAAGAACGGGGCAACATTCTCGGGAGTGACAGTGGGAGGGGAGGGGGTCTTTCAAAGGGATATATTCATACCTCTCGATTCGCTCGAACTCTTCTACAACCTGAAGATCCTCGACACCTACGGCAACTCCGATTCCATCAAGGGTGTCATGGCCGTTATTGACGGAACACCTCCCCAGATCGTTGATTCGAACTTCTACAATCTGAAGTCAGGCCGCAACTGCTCCCTCACCGTCCAGATCTCCGAGAACATGGGTCTGTCCCATATCGAGTTCTCGGTGAGACTTGATGACGGGACCATTTTCCGCGGATACTCGGAAGAATTCGAGATCGGAAAGAACGGGCTCTACAGGTCCAGATTCGGTTTCCATATCCCCCAGGCAACAAAGAGCCTGATGTACGTGAAGGTCCTGGTCGTCGATACGGGCGGCAATCCCGCAATTCTCAGAATGGAGGACCTGAAGGTCGATGACGGGACTCCACCGACCATCATCCTCCAGAGCCTGCTCCCGGAGGAGCCGGGTTCCGATCATAAACTCCTTTTCATCATCGAGGATGAAAGCGAGATAGATGAAGCCTACATCGACCTTGTGGAAAACGGAAGCGAAAATGTATCGAGGACCTACCTCATGTTGAACCAGGACGGTCTGTGGGAGGCGGACATCCGCATTCCTCTCTTCATGGAGGATGGTTCGCTGCATGTCCATGCGGAGGACCGGATGGGGAACGTGGCCAACCTCACATTCGACCTGACCTTCGAGCTCAACGCCTTCATGCTGATCGATGACATCTCCAGGGGACTGCCGAAGACCGGAAAGAGCTACAGGATAAATCTCGAGATCTCCGGACCACTTACAGAAGAGATGATCGGGATCGAATACTGGTTCGATGATGGGGGCCATGTCGCACGGACGGGACCCAATGCCACCATACCAATGGTCCCGGTCTCTTCGGGAGAACTTCATTTCATCGTGAGGATAGCGGACGCAAACGGTGATCCGAGGTCCATGGAATTCTCGAAAGAAGTCATCGACATCATTCCCCCGGAATTCAAGGTGGAGCATGGGACTCCAGAGAACGGAGAATTGTTCTACCTGAAGCTCACGGATGTTAAGGATAATTTCGGGATATCGGGGCTCTCGATCTTTGCGATCCAGGGAGAGAACAGTGCGAAGATGAACCAGCTTGAAGGAGACATTTATTCATGCATGATCTTCGACTGGTCGGAACGGGTAGATATCAGGGTCACGGTCAAGGATGTGAATGGTATAGCGAGCTATTCGAATCTGACTCTGGATGTCATCGATCCCATCGATCCGTGGATCGACTGGAACAACACTTCCGTCAGGAGAGATGACGACTACCTTCATTTCGATATCTCCGCTCTTGACAACCGCGATGTTTTCAGGGTCATGGTCAATTTCAGGATAGATGACGGCATCCCTTATAGATTGGAGCTCCAAAGTGGAGAAGATGGGGTCTGGGAAGGGGGTGCTTACATCGGAAGCAGAGGAGGTCTCCTCCGCTACACGATCGAGGTCACGGATGCCAGGGACAACAGTTACATATCATCCGAGATAGAGGAGGTCCTCTCTTCCGCCGAGGTTGAGGATACACCCTCTTACCTCATCGTCATTGTTCCCATTGCACTCGCAATTGTCATCCTCGGAATTGCCGGTATTGTCGTGGTAATGTTCAGAAGGCATCGTGAAGACGACATCGAGATGGTCCTCGAGGAGGAAGAGAATGTCTCGATACCGGGTTTTAGTGGTTACAAGAAAGCCCCATCGATCAGAAACATGCCCCGGCCCCCACATGAATTGAAAAGATTTAAATCGAAATAGACTTCATTTCAACTGTCTCAGGGCGAGGAAAGATATGTCTTTAGCAAAGGCACGGTGGATAACGATAGTCATCCTGCTGGTCCTGTTAGCTCCCACGCTGCCCTTACCAACCACGGACGGGGCCCCGGACTCCCCAATCGTTACAGGAAGAGGGCCGATCCATATCAGCGGCAATTCGGGATTCAATTCCACCAACGGCGTCTCATCGGGCAGCGGCACCGCTGATGACCCCTATATAATCGAGAATCTAACCGTCAACGAGAAGGAGAAGATGGGGATCAAGATCAACAACACCGACGCATATTTCATCCTGAGGAACTGTTCAGTGATATCAAGCGACAGATACGGGATCGGAATAGATCTGGATTATGTGAAGAACGGCATGATCCAGAACTGCACGATTTCGAGGTTCGGGACCTCCATATCCGGTTATCGGACCAATAATTTAAGTATCCGAGAAATACAAATGAACAACAGCTATCACAACAGTCTAAGCCTTTGGAGTTCGGACAGCATCGATATCCGAAACACCACAATAAAGTATGCAAGCGTGGGAATATATACCACATTATGCAGTCATGTGAACATCTCCGATTCCATCATTTTCAACGTCTCCACCGGAGTCCAGATGGATTACTGTGAAAGGACGGAGCTGAGGAATGTTTCCATTTACAACACAACGGGCATAGGTGTCAGAGATGAAAGGAGCCAGGCTTTGGTCCTTGAGAATATCACAATAGACAGTGGTGGCCACATAGGTGGTATAAGGCTCTCGGAAACTCAGACCGTGAGGATCAAAGACATCGATCTGACAGGTTATGGCATACTACTATTCTCGGTACCTGAAAACATCGACTGGAAGGTGGAGGGCAGCAATCGTCTGAATGGAAAGCCGATGTTCATCCGGTGCAGCGAGGACCTTAGCGGTGCCGTGATGCCTGGGATCGTATCCCAGATAGTCCTGGTGAACGTTTCGAATGCCGATATTTTCGTACCCCCCGAAATGGAGGAAACACTTGAGGTCCATCGATCGAAAAACATCACGATAAGGGACATGGTCCTGAACCGGTCCGGAATGGCCACTGTAAAATTTTTCGAGGACGATGGATGTGTTCTCAGGAACGTCATCCTGGAGGAAGGTGAGACCGTGATATGGGTACAGGGATCATCCAACACAACAGTGGAGAACATTGTAGTGGAGGATGTCTGCATCGGAAGATTAGATCTCAAATACAACAACGGGATCACCATTTCCAACCTCACTGTCGATTACAATTACAGGTTCCAGGGGATCATGGCCGAGGTCAATGACAATATAACAATCAAGGATTCGAAATTCAATGTGACCTACAAAGCAATTGAACTGAAAGGATCCGACTGGTCTGGAAATGGTCCCTCACACTTCGCAACAATCTCCAACTGTTCCTTCAACTTCAACGAGTACCCAATTTCCATATCTGCATATCACAATATAACTGTGAATGACAATATTATTTCCCAGCCAAGGTCAGAATCCATCTCTCTATGGAACAACTGGGGAGGCATTGTGCAAGGGAACACAATAATGGAGACACAATCAAGCCTGAGAGAAGCATTTGTGAATCTGGCGTATTGCTCTGATTTCACTGTGATCAACAACAGCCTGGATGGAGCAACACATGCAAGTATCACGATCTATAATTCAGAGAGAATAGAAGCCATCGATAATTCTATCAGCAACTGTGAAACCGGAATATTCACGGTCTATTCAACCCAAATATGGATAAAGGACAACGATCTGAAAGAGGCGCTGACAGGGATCACTCTCAGACTGTCGAACTGGAGCTCGGCCGTGGGGAACGAGGTATCGGACTGCGAGAAAGGTATATTCGTTGATCGTACTGACAACATTTCTTTGATCAACAACCGGGTCGAGTACAACGATCATGGACTGTATCTCATCGATGCCTCTTACAATACCCTGAGAGATAATTTCGTCCATGCAAACAAGAAGGGGTTATACATAGAAGACACGAAAGGAAATGAGATCTTCAACAATCATTTCCAGAACAGTGTGGATATCGAGTACCAGAGATCGAATGACACATGGAACTATCCGAAGATCCCTGGGCCCAACATCGTGGGAGGTCCGTACATCTCCGGAAATTACTGGGTGTATTATTCCGGGATCGACACCAATGGCGACGGGATCGGAGATACGAATATCCCGTATGGACCAGGTGATAACGGGCCTCTTATCATTATACCGAAAAAGATCTCTCTGACGGATAATTCCTTACGGGCCCCGGAGACCGGGGAGGATGCCCATATCAGAGTTAAGGTAACTTACCCCTATCAATGGGCCCTGTCAGATTACAGCATACACACGGAATTCCTTAATATCAATGACGACGTGGTCAAATCCGCCAACACCTACAGGGATGATTTCCCTCCCAATCTGGAGTTGTTCCAGTCGACGAAGGTCCCATGGAACGCAACCTGGATGAGATACAGGGTGGAAGTCGGGGACATCTATGGCAACGAGGAGAATGTCTCCTGGGAAGGGATCGTCAAAGACACCATTTTTCCAGCGGTAAATTACATCCATATAGATCATCTGGAGACCGGTGAGACAGCGAACGGTACGATCTCCATCATGGAGAACATCCGGATTCAGAACATCTTCATCCGACTCTACAGAGATAATCGGACGGAACCCGAACCGATACCCGTGATCGAAAACATACGGGAAGCGGGAGGAGAGCTTTTCCTGTTCCAGTTTCCTGTCCACGAATACAATACAGGGGTCGGTGTGGAGTTGGAAATATTCGACCTTCATGGCAATAAGGTGATCCACGGTCTGCAATGGTTCCAGGTCAAGGATGTGATACCCCCTTCCATCGAGCTGATCTCCGATATCTCCAAGCCTGTTACGGGAAGGGATCTGGAACTGATATTCAAGGTATGGGACAATATCATGGTCTCCACGGTCAACCTGAACTGGAATGGTTCCACAGGACCGGTCATCTCCTACCTGGAACCATCTGGGGGCGGATTATACAGGCATAACTTATCCCTGCCCCTTTTCTGCCGTGAATTCTCAATGAGCGTTTCTGCATATGATGGAAGCGGCAACATGAATGTACGGCATTATACCATCTCACCAAGGACCGGTACAATAAGCGACCTGTTCCAGCTGCCTCCGGACCTTCCCAGGACGGGAGAGCAGTATCATTTCTGGGTAAGACCCAACGAGGAAGTGAACTTATCCGTGACCTATGTAAGGTGGTGGTTCAACAACAAGCTCGGGACACCGGAATACGGGAACGGGGCCCCGGTATTGATCAATGTTCCTGAGGCAGCCCTTGAAATCCTTGTCGAGATAAGGCTCAGGGACAAAATAGGGAACGAGAGGGACTTCGAAAGGACCCTCCCGGTGATCGATACCATGCCCCCCGAGATCGCTGTCAAGTTCGGAGCCCCCGAGAACGGGAAGGTCCTGAACCTCGAGATCCTGGAAAACGACAATATCGGCATCGCGGACAGAGGGATACTGATCGACCTCGGGATAGGGCCCTTCAACATCTCTGCCGATCTGCAGGGGATCTTCCATTCATTCATACCCCTAGATGCATCCCTGCTCCGGATATTCGGATGGGTGAAAGACGGTGAAGGCAATGTGAGATACCAGAACTACACGGTCCAGGTGAATGACTATATCAATCCGGTCCTGGACCCTGCAGTCATCGAACTGACGTACAGGGAAGGGGAGGTCGGCATCATCTTCAAGGTGAAGGCAACTGACAACAGGGGACTCTCGGAGGTCCGACTGGACCTGAATTCGTCCGGGGGTATGAGGTTCCAGGCATTCATGGCGAAGGATGAACAGGGCACCTACCGCACTACCATCTGGGTCCCCGATGATACAAGGTTCGTTCTCTACACCGTCCATGTGACCGATCCTTCAGGGAACACCGTCTCCACACCGGCAACATCCGTAAGTTTGAAGGAAGATAGTGAAGATGAAAGGAGCGGATCGCATTTTCTATTTTATCTGATACCTACCCTCCTGCTAACAGCTGTATTCATCATTTTCCTGGTCCACAGGATAAGAAGAACGGTGAAGCAGGAAGAGGAATAACAGATCCTGCAAAGCTCAGGGTAAACATAGATAAGTGATATCCTGCATCCACTCTCAGGAGGCTTCGAAGTGAAGGTACTCGTAGCATACTATTCCCTTCAGGGGAACACAAAGTGCATAGGAGATGCCATCGCCGAAAAGCTCGATGCGGACGTTCAGGAGCTGAATCCCAAGGAGCCGATCGAGGCCCACAGGTTCATGGATTACTACTGGAGCGGAGATAAGGAGCACCCCAACAAGGAGGTCGAGCTCCAGAGTATACAGCATGACCCCAGAAAATACGATCTCATATTCATAGGGACCCCCGTCTGGGCATGGGCCCCCGCACCCCCCGTATATTCATTTCTGAAGCGCTTCAGGATAAAGGGTAAGAAGGTCGCGATCTTCGTCACAAGCGAGGGAGAGAGGGGAAAGACCTACGAGAGGATGGAGAAACTCCTCGAAGGGAACGAGATACTCTCCAGATCCGAATACGTGAATCCCCTTACCGATAAGAAAGGTACATGCGGTATCAAGGCCCGGGATTGGGCCCTCGCCATTGTCGATGAGGTCATATCGAAGCAGTGAAGCGGAGAGATCCCGAATGAAGAAACCGGTGGTCTTTTACTCCTTTGAGGGAAATACGAAACTGATATCGGAAAGCATTGCGGAAGCCATCGGAGCAGACCTCATGGAGATAAAACCGCAAAAGGAGATGAGATCGAAGGGGTTCATGAAGTTCGTCTGGGGAGGAAGGAATTCTTCGCTCCGCTAAAAAGAGGCAGCGGATTGGGCCAGATCGGTATCCCTCCTGTGACCTGATGGGGATATTATTATAGTCCGAACATAATCGTGTTTCACAGAAGGGAGCGAATTGGAACTCGACGAGGCGGTCAGGATACGAAGGTCTTTCAGGGCCATGGATGATATCGAGATAACAAATGAAATGGCAAAGGAACTGCTGTCGGCAGCGCACCTCGCACCATCCTGCTCCAACAATCAACCCTGGCGTTTCGTTGCCGTGAGGGAAAAAGAACAGCTGGAGAAGGTCTTCGAAACACTGACCAGGGGCAACTACTGGATGAAGAAGAGCTCCATGGTCATAGCTGTTTTCACGGAGCCGGGAACCGACTGCGACGTCCAGGGAGTGAACTACGAGGAGTTCGATACGGGGATGGCCGTCGGATTCCTCCTCCTCAAGGCCACCGACATGGGACTTCTAACCCACTGTATCGCCGGTTTCAACAAGGCGGAAGTGAAAAAGGTCCTCGGCATCCCGGAAAATTTCACCATGATCACCCTCATAGCCGTGGGAAGGAAGAGCACGGATCTCTCCTTCCTCGGTGAGAGCCACCGTGATCAGGAGAAAAGCCCCAGGGACCGCAGACCCCTGGAAGAGGTCGCCTTAACGGACAGATACACTGCTTGAAGAGAGTTCGGTACAGACTATGAATTAATACGGGATAACTGAAGAGGTGATCAGCTGGAAATGGAAAGGAGCGAACCGGTGAAGAGGACCTTGGCCCTGATAAGGAAGAACCTTCTCCCCCTGTCACTTCTCACCCTCTTCAATTTCCTTGTACTCGTTGCGGCCGGAATACTGGTCCAGGTCCTGGCCGTGGCCGCGACCGTCGTGGGACTTGTCGGGGCGGGACTTATCGCGCTCTCGATATACCTGATCGACCTCGGAGGCGCCCTCTTTGCCCTCGGAGTGGTCATCCTTCTCCTGGCATTTATCGTCCTCAACATTCTGATCGTGATGTATCTCGACACCATAGTTGCAGCGGGTATCGTCGGGTCCACCATCCACATGTTCACCGCGGAAAGGCTGCACCACCTGGAGGAAGGCACTGGAACACTGGAATTCCTGTGGAAGAGCTTCCGGACGGACTGGAAAAGGACGGTGAGAAGGGGTTCCAAGCTCTTCCTCGTCGCCCTATCCGTCATCCTGCCCATGATATTGATACTTGACATTGTCTTCGTCGGAGCATCGGCCCTGTGGATCCGGAGCTACAGCGGCTGGGACATCGATCCCCTTCGCTCAACGGGCTTCATCGCAGGGATCGTCATTCTGACCTTCCTGTTCACGGGCTTCTTCCTGGTCCTCACTCCTTTCTTCCGCTTCGTCATAGACGACACGACCCTCTGGATGGCAAGGGGTGAAGGAGCCAGAAGGGCCCTCGGTATCGCCTTCACGGACCTGAAAAAGAGCGGACAGGGTGTTCTGAACTACATGGTGTTCAGCTTCCTGCTCTCCCTTTTCTTTATCCTGATCCCGCCGCTCATCATCGTCTCCCCGGCACTGGAGCCGATCATTACCAAATCCTTCCTCCTTGCCAACAGGGACGACTTCCACTATCCTACCGGTTCCGGTCGTAGGACTCGAAGGCGTCCCTCATGGTGAAGAGCCTGCCCCTGTCCACCCTTGCAAGACCGCTCCTTATGAGCTCCTTGTTGATGAATATCCTGTTCTTGAGATATACATACCAGGCACCGGTGATCCCGTCCTGCATGAGGGAAACCTTCTTCTTCTTCACGAAACCATCAAGGTAATCCCGTGCTTCTTCCCTGTTCACGAATATCAGCCCGGCTAGTTCCACCCGGCCGATCCCCTTTACCATGAGCGACAGGTCCTCGTCGATATCCAGTACCTTGTGGTAGACCCTTTCTTCCTCCATCTTTTCGGGTGGAGGTTCCATGTCCCTGACGGATGGAATGTAATCGATGTCAGATGGGTAAATTTCCCGATCCCTTTTTGCGATCTCGAACCTGTCTTCGGGGTTCGGGGCAAGCTTTCTTTCAATTACGGGAATGAATTTTTCATTGATCTCGTATCCCACGGAGCGCCTCCCGAGCTCCTCCGCGGCTAGAGCTGTTGTTCCGCTCCCCATGAACGGGTCGAGTACGAGCTCTCCCTTCAAGGAGTACATCCTTATCAATCTCGCCGGAAGCTCTCTCGGGAACATCGCCTCGTGCTCGACCTGCCGGCATCCGCCGAAGCTCCAGTGGGAGATGTGGAGGTCCTTCCACTCCTCCTTGGTCAGGACCGAGCTCTTCTTCATCTCCCTGTCGAGGGCCTCGACCTTCCCCGGTTTCCTGAAGAGTAGAATGTGCTCGTAATCTATCTCCACTATGCCGTTCGGCGGATAGGGATAGGAGCCCATTATCGCCGCCCCTCCCGATGTGTTGATGGTGGTCTTCTTGTTCCATATGATGGACCCCATATGATCGAACCCGATCCTGTCCATCTGAAGTATGATCTCGGCATGGAGAGGTATCACCCTGTATCTCCCGAAATCGGCGGCCCTTGCGAACTGGTCTCCGATGTTTATGCAGGCCCTTCTTCCCGGTTTCAGCACCCTGTATGTCTCCTTCCATACCCTGAAGAGGTCCTTCAGGTATTCATGGAGCGTCTGTCCGTAGCCCGTCTGGAAACCGGAGCCGTAATCCTTGATATGCCAGTAAGGCGGTGAGGTGACCATGAGATCGACGGAGTCGTCCTCGATCTCCGGCATGGACCTCGAATCCCCGATGATGATCCTTGGATCTGACATTTGATCCGGTGGCGGACCCCCCTATCCACTAATTAATCTTGTCCTCCTTCTCTCCGCACAATCCGGGCCTGGAGACGAGATAGGCAAGGGGCCCGAGGACGGGTACCAGTGCGAAGACCCAGAAAGATCCTTTCCTGTCCCAACCCCTTCTCTTCATGTCATCTTTGATGACGAAGGGGATCAGCAGGTTGAGAGCCAGGAAGTCAAGGGTCATCACATGGATGAACATGCTGGAAGAGAACTGATCGATGAACTCTCCCGGGTCCCCTGCTCCGATACCGTAGGCGATGAGACCCATGGCAAAGACCTTCAGAGCAATGGCGTAGTACCTCGAATCGAGAACTTTTTGAATTAAGGTGCATCCGGACCTCTCTTCCGGGTCCGGGTCCCTGACGCCCATGTAGGGCAGAAGAGAGAATGCTCCCGCGAAGAATGAACCGAGGACGAAGGGCCATGACGGGACGCGGTTCCTCTCGAAAAGCAGTATGGAAGCAAAGATCATGGGCATCACACCCATAAGGTTGAACAGCATGAAGACCAGGGGCTCGACCTCATTGATGTTCCCGGTCATCATGTTCATGACCTGTTCGATCGTATCGGGATCGTATCCGGGTGAAAGGAGTATGGAATAGAGGATAAGAAGTACCCATATGACGGGAAACATCCACCTCCATTTCATGAGGGGTTTATGGCGGTATATGGATTATATCTATCCCCGCAAATTTCAGTCCCCTTCACCTTCTCGAGGTGCGGATGTGGTTCTCGACGGACCTGTCATAGGTGGCCTCGGCATCTCTGGTAAAATAGCACCCGGGTAGTTCACCCCGCTTTCTGTGATATGCCACGCACTGGCAGCATTTTCCCTTCTTCTCGCAGGGATAGGTGCAGTTGCATACGGAAAGATTGGCCTCTATATTGCACTCCATGTGAATGTCAACTGTTGGAAGTTAAAAAAGATTGGGGAAGGGTTTCCCCTTCCCCTGGTTCCGTTCGTTTCCGGTTCACTCCTTTCTTCTCTTGAGTAGGAATGCGCCGCCAAGGAGGGCTATGATCCCGAGAAGCATTATCAGCAGTGTGCTGACCATAGGATGGTCGTTCACCAGCTGCTTGATGATGAAGGATCCATCCACTTCTATGGTTGTCCTCACCTTGTTGTTGTCACCTTCCCCTCCCATGGCGAACTGATCGTGGGATTCTATAACGGTGTTTTCCGGGTCGATGACTATCTCGATGTCGTGGCTTCCCGTCTCGGCTATCCAGGTGAAGACAACGGTCTTGATATCTTCTGAGTCGTTCCTGAGACTCCTCAATGTCGAGACCTTCTTCTCCTTTCCGTCCACGAGGAGCTGGACATCAACGTTCTCCGCGGATATGTCCCCGGTGTTGATGACCTTCACCATTATGGTCATCGGGTCACCCTCCCTGATGGAGCTTCCCGTAGGGGATATCTCCATATTTCCCGCGAACATGAGGTCGGGGAACATCGTGTAGATCGTGAGGGAGACCACCGCGCTGTCCTCTTCGCCAATTCCACTGGCCGCAAGCACGACAGGAGTGCCTTTCTGATCAGATACCTCGTAGGCCGGCGGCATCAGAACAACATGCACCCAGGCGGATCGACCTTTGTCGAGTATCAGTCTGATCTCCCTGATCTCGTCAATATCGAAGCCGGGCCCTGAACCTGACCCGTGGTCGGGTGTGTAGTAGACATCCGCTACCCCGTCGTTCACAACAATGGGCTCGAGAAAGTTCAAGGGCTCGACGTTTGTTGTGAAATCCGGGGTATTCGATACCGCAACGAACTTGCCCACCCATCCATCATGAAGGATCTCGAGGATGCCCGAAGAGGCATCGAAGGAGCTGCCTATTCTGAGGGTGTAGGTGTCCAGTCCGTTCCCGAGGTTCTTTATGCGGTAAATGAAGGTCTTCTCAACATTGGGGCTCATGCAGGCCACCGGGTCCCCGGTCCCATCGGGGGAGCTTACCTCCATTCCGAAGGTCTGGTTCACCTTTACGGTGGCGTATAGTACCTTCGATGAACCAAGGCCTGTGATGTTCATACCCAGGACGTAGGGGCCCGTCCTTGTATCCCCCGGTATCCTGAGCCTCGCATAGATCCTTATGGTATCGCCATATTCGAGATCGAAGGTATAGTCCTGGAACATACCTTTGTTGTGGAAGGTCAGGTTCCAGTCGAGCATTATGTCGAATGCCGATGGTGATATCCTGTCGTCGCCATTCCCGATATTGGAGATATCCACGGCGAACCACAGGTCCCTGCCGGGTTCCATGGAGAGCCTGTTCCCGTCAGGCAGGCTGGTATCCAGTTCGTAGATGTGGTTAACGATGACCGTCATCGTGGACCCTGCCCTGACATTGTTGGATCCGACCATGTAGCCGATCAGGTCCATGACCAGTATGTGATCGGCCCTTGCATTCCCCGGGGCCTTTACCCGGACGGGTACGTTCACGGTCTGTCCCTGGTATACCCTTATCGGGTCATCATTGAAGGTCACTGTCCATCCGGGGACCATTCCATCGACCCCGAGAACGATGTCGATGAACTCGTTGTTCCCGAGATTAATGATCATTGCCTGGAAGACCGCTGTACCGTTCGGGTCCACATATCTGGTCGAGTCCTCGATCTTGATCCTGAACTCGTTCTGCTCCCCGACCACAAGATAGAGCTCGTCGGTCCTTGTCATCTTCTCTATCTTTGATCCCATACTCCTCTCGGAGACCCCTCTGACGGTCATCGGTATCGCCGTCCCTTCCGTTGCATCCTCGGGGCATACCACCTTGATACTGAAGGTCTCGCCGGAGACACCACCGAAATGGTCCACGAGCACCTCACCCGTGAGGGATACCTCCGTCTCCAGGTTCCCGCTTTCGACGAAGAACCAGTTCCATCCGGCTTCCACGGGTGGTGTGGCGAGTTTCAATGCATACGTATCGTTCAGATTCCCCCTGTTGTGCACGGAAACCGTGTAGATATCCTCCGAACCGGGGGGGATCCTGTCCCACTTCTTTCCCTGCAGCGGATCCATCGGGTCAAGGGAGATGTCCTTGAGAAACAAAATGGAGAAATCAACATTCAGGTCCAGGACCGATATGGTCGAGCTCCGGTCCATGGCGAAGTGATCCCTGGAAGAATTGACCGATACATTGATCGAGGCCATCTCACCGATCTCGCCTTCCCAGGGTGCAGTTACGTAAAGTGTGAGGTCAGCCTTTTCCTGGGATGCAAGCTTCACGAAGTTCGGATTGTCGTTTCCCTTGTATGCCGGTGTATCGAGCCATGCGGCCCATCCCCCGGGGATCGAGTCCTCATCGATCCGGACGTATACCGTATCCCTGTTGAGCGCGGTCTGGCCCGATCCGATGTTCTCCACCGTCAGGTTGTAGGTAACCTCACAACCGGGTGAAACCGATTTCACGAGGGTGTCTTTCTGCCCGAACCCGTTCTCCCTGGGATAGATGTCAACACCGTAGGAGGTCTGGGGGTTGTAGAAACCGGTCCTGTTCAGGTTGCAGTGGAACTGGGGCCAGTCGGTCTGTCCGACCATGGACCTGCCGCCAGCCGATATGCAGTAGAGATGGCTCCCGGCATCACCGATCACGACCTCCAGTGAACCATCGAGGTCGATGTCCCCGATCACGGGAGAGGCTATACCAATCTCGTTCACGGTCTCGAATACCCAGAGCACATCATGAGCATTCCCGTCACCCGGATAGTGTATACCTTCATCGACCCCGTCGGTCGGGTCGCCGTCGAAGCAGAATACCTTTCCCTTTCCACCGATGTCGGCCCCGATCACTATCTCGAGCTCTCCGTCGTTGTCGATGTTGCAAATTGCAGGAGACGAGAGAACCCTACCGCCGGTGTCGAAGCTCCAGAGCAGATTGTGATACTCGGCATCCATCACGTAGACCATGCCGTTGTCCGAACCGAATATGATCTCGTGATCGAGATGCTCCTCGTGGGGATTGAACTTCGATGCCTGAAGATCGGCTATCGCAATGGATGAGAATATGGAAGAGGGCTTCTGGCTCATCTGGTATCTCCAGATGACCTTTCCGGAGGGCGAGAGACACGCAAGGAGACCGGACCATCCGGTCCATTCCTTTGCGGTTCCCACGGACCCTCCTATGAAGCTCTCCAGTTCGGGTCCTCCGGATACGTTCGCCACGGCAGCGGTCGCGTAGGTCTGATGAGAGATCTCCAGTGAGAAGGCCTCGTCATAGTTGGGTTTCCCTTCCGCATTCTCACCCTGCCTCTGGAATACCCTGAAACCACGATCGTGGTTACCTATTATGATCTCCGTATCCCTTTCCTTCGAGGGATCGGGGTTGACGAGCAGGTCCCCTTCCCAGAAATCCCCGTCAAGGTCGGCAGCAACAACTGAGCAACCTATCAGACCGCCCTCGTACATGACGGGAACCTCTTCCCGGAAGATGGCGCCACCGTCCACCTCGAAAGCCTCGAGCCATCCTCTTCTGCTGTCATCATCGGAGGCGAGGACGATCTCCAGGTCCTCCTTTGCTCCGGTCCACTCACCCTCCAGGTCGGTTATGCATGCGGTCGAGAAATAATGCCCGGTCGTGAGGCCCTTCTTCCACTGTTTCTGTCCATCCGCTCCTATGCAGAGGGCGCCGTCCTTGACACCGACGATGATCTCCGGAGCATCACCCAGGGAGATATCCGCCGAGATCACGGACGAGAAGATCGGGGGAGCAACGAAATCCAGGTTCTGCTCCCTGGAGAGCATCCAGAGATCGTCGATGACCTCATCCGTGAACGGCGAGGTCCAGAACATATCCCCGTCGGGTTCGATGGCATATATCAGGTCTGCCGTTGACGCAACAACTATCTCGAGGTCACCATCGTTGTTGAGGTCCACCAGCGCCGGTGTGGAAAGTGGTTGTTCATTTGCCTCGTAGAGGGTGATCTCCCATTCGGCGTTCCCGCCCTCCCTCCTGGTCTGGGGATCGGGCACAAGAGGATCACCGTTGGGGTCGACATTATGATCATTTCCTTTCAAAAGCAGAAGGTCCCTCTTGCTGTTGAACCATTGATCGAATATCATATCGGTGCGGTCCTCACTCCCCAGGGTCTGCAGGAATGCGCCCGCCAGACCCAGGGAAATGGCAAGCATTGCAATTCCCATGACAAGCATCCTTTTATCCGCGTTTTCGGGGTTCATTTTTTGGCACCTCCTTAACACAATTATATTATTCTTATGGTTATTTAAGAATATTCGTGCACCTTTTGTATCAATTATTCCATATCTTACAGAAATATATGTAATAAATAGAACTGCATTCAGACAATAAACCACAAAGGATAAATAGTGTCGGACAATCTGCACATGAAGGCAGGCAAGGGTTCCGGTGGTTATTCCTTGAATATGATCCTTTCACGAAGGAGTATAAGAAAATATCAACCTCGAGAGGTCCGTCAGACGGATATCGATCACATTCTTGCAGCGGGCGATGCGGCCCCATGTGCCATGGGCAGGAGATCCTGGCATTTCATCGTCATTAGGGACAGGTCAATACTTGACAGCGTCCCGGAATTCCATCCCTATTCAAAGATGATCCGGGAGGCACCGCTCGCGATCCTTGTGTGTGCCGATACCGCCATCGAGGACAACGAGGGTTACTGGGTGCAGAACTGTTCCGCGGCGACGGAGAACATCCTTCTGGGGGCCCGCTCCATGGGTTTGGGTTCGGTCTGGCTCGGGATCTATCCCCGAAAGGAGAGGATCTCCGGCATCAGAAAATTGCTCGAGGTCCCTGAAAACATTGTACCCTTCTCACTTGCCGTGATAGGTCACCCTGCCGAGGAAAAGACACCGCACATGGGTTACGACCCCGATAGGGTGCATCTGGATAGATGGTAAAAATTGATGTTTTTCTATCCATTCAATAATTTCCCCTGAAAGTTTATATGAGAAAAAATGAATGATCATCACGGGTGCACGGATGAAAGGAAGAGTTTCCTTCAGGATATGCGGCAGGGATCTCACACTGCCGGAAACTCCCGAACTGCCCGATCTCAGGTGGGAAGAGCCTGTTCAGGCTAATACCGTTAAAAGGAAGAGCAATATCTCCGGGGACCATATCGGCACTGGTAATAAGGGACAAAATAGCGTGAAGAGAGTTGTCAGGAGAAAACGCGCCGGATGTCCGACATAGCACAAATCTTTTTTCGATCAATGACCTTATCCGCACCATGGGAAAGAAATTGGTCTCGGTCATAGGCGACGGCACCGTTTCCTCCGGAGATGTCAGGTACCGGGTGGCGGAGAGGGTCGGCTTCCTTCTGATCGAAAGCGGATACAGGCTCATGACCGGAGGTCTCGGCGGCGTGATGGAGGCGGCATCCGGAGGGGCCCGTTCGAATCCCGGGCACATGGACGGGGATATCATAGGGATACTCCCCGGACTGGACCCGGACGATGCCAACAGGTATGTTGACATAGCGATACCCACAGGCCTCGGGATCGCAAGGAACCACATTGTCACCAATTCCGATGCCGTCATCGCAATAGGCGGAGGGGCAGGAACACTTTCGGAGATGGCATTCGCCTGGCAGAAGGGAAAGCTGATGATCGCTCTGAAGGTGGAGGGATGGAGCGGGGAGATCGCCGGAAGGAGGATCGATAATAAGGACTCGAGGAATGGCAGTGGACTGGAGATCGTCCAGGAGGCCGGCTCCCCGGAGGAAGCTCTGAGTGTGCTCCTGAAGTTCCTCCCTCCCTGAAAATTGTATTTATCCCGTGGGTATTACCCCATCGGTGTGTTCAATGTCGAGAAAGATAGCGATCTTTGCATTCAACGGGGATCCCATGTGCTTCATCCATGTGCTGCTCAATACCCTGGACCTCCACGGCAGGGGCCACGACGTGAGGCTGGTGGTGGAAGGAAGCGCAACGAAACTCATAGAGCCGCTGAACGAGCCCGACAGTCCGCTGAACAAGCTTTATACCGATGTCAAGGCAAAAGGGCTTGTGCACTGCGTCTGCAGGGCTTGTGCGAACAAGATGGGTACGGCAGACTCCGCCGTGGAGCAGGACCTTCCACTCTGCGGGGAAATGTCGGGACACCCATCCATCGGAAGCTACATTGAAGAGGGATACGAGATACTGATATTCTGACCATTTCGGGGGTCTTTCATTGTCATTCAGATATGTAACGGAGAAAAAAACGGCCAGGGCCTACATGATGGCCAATGAGGCAGTGGTGCGAGCCGCACTTGAATCGGATGTCAAGGTCTATTCCACCTACCCGGGCTCTCCCACGGTGGAGATACTATCGACATTCGAGAAGGCTGTCAGGTACCACGATCTGAAGATGGAGATCTCGGTCAACGAGAAGACCGCTCTGGAGACCGCCGCGGGGGCGTCCATGGTCGGGATGAGGTCCTTCGTCTCCATGAAGAGCGTGGGGGTGAACGTCGCCTCGGATGCGCTCTACGTCCTTGCATACACGGGGGTGAAGGGGGGATGCGTGCTGCTTCTTGCCGACGACCCGCATGCCCACTCCTCGCAGTCCGAGCAGGACGGAAGATGGTTCGGATACACCGCTTATCTTCCCATGTTCGACCCGTCCTCTCCCCAGGAGGCCTACGACATGATCAAGGCTTCCTATTCCTTGTCGGAGGAGTTCGGGTCTATCGTTCTTATAAGAACCACGACCAGGATCAATCATCAATCCGGGGTCGTTAACATCCAGGAGATGAAAAGGACACCCTTCGAGAAGATCGAGAGGGACCGGAGCATCGTTTATACGGCGGTGGGCATGACCGCAAGAGCGGGAAAGAAGAAGATGCTCGACAAGATCGAGGGGATGAAGAAGTACTCAGACTCGAGCGAATTCAACAGGGTGGAGTACTTCGACGGGGAGAAGATCGTCAAAGGGGAGCCGGAAGAAGAGATGGAGCTCGGGATCATAACATCGGGTGTAACCTACAATTATTCATTAGAAGCGCTCGGAAAGCTCGGACTCAAGGCCAGGATCCTGAAGATCGGTATGATCAACCCCCTCCCCGAAGAGATGATAGCCCGTTTCCTGAAGAATTGCAGGAGGGTCATGATGGTGGAGGAGCTTTCCCCCTACCTGGAAGGGTTCGTGAAGGGGATCGCCCTCGAGGCGAACAGCTCCGTCAAGGTCATGGGAAAGGGGTTCGGACCTTTCTCTGAATTTTCCGAATACAACATACCCATACTGGTTGAAGCTCTGGCATTATCCGAGGGAGTGGATCCCGGTTTCGATTACAATGGACACGTGGAGAAGATGCGGGCCCTTGCCGACATACTTCCTCCAAGACCCCCCGGTTTCTGCGCGGGATGCCCCCACAGGGGAACCTTCACCGCCCTGAAGAGGGCGATCGGCAAGACCCCGGTGTTCTTCTCGAACGACATAGGATGCTACACCATGCTGGTTCTCCCGCCGCATGAATGGTCGGATTCCCAGCTCTGCATGGGCGCGTCGCTTGGAGTTGCTGCGGGGGTGAATTACGCTTCCCACGACAAGGTTGTCGTGGCGATCGGAGATTCCACGCTGTTCCACGCCGGGATCCCGGGGATCGTTAACGCGGTCCACAACAGGCACGATCTCACGCTCGTGGTACTCCACAATTCCGTGACCGCGATGACCGGGCAGCAGACCCATCCCGCCCACGAGCTCACGGTTGCGGGGAAGGAGGGCATCTCCATAGATATCGAGAAGATGCTCCGGGGGCTTGGAATAGAGAAGATCGTCAATTTGAACGCATTCGAGATCAGGAAGAACCCGAAGCCCATGAAGGAGGCGCTCGAGTACAAGGGCGTGTCCGCGATCATATCTCACGGAGAGTGTGCTCTCTATCATTTCAGGAATCTCCGGAGGGAGGGGGGGAAACCTGTACCTTTCTTCGTTGACAGGGAGAAATGTAAAAAACCCTACAACTGCATAAAGGACTTCCTGTGTCCTGCGATCTCCATAGATGAGTCGGACGGCTGTTCAAGGATATCTCCGGAGATATGCGTAGGGTGCGGGGAGTGTGCCCAGATGTGCGGTTTCGGCGCGATCAGATCGACAGCTGTTCTGCACGGGGGGGAGGACCGGGTCTACTACACCAGGGAGGACCATGATGAGTTCCTGCGATCAAAGGGGGTGGGAAATTGACGGGGTCCTTCAACATGATAGACTGCGGGGTCGGGGGACAGGGAGTTGTGTTGATGGCCAACATCGTGGGGGAGGCCTGTATCAACGCCGGGCTTCGGGTGATATCCGGTGAGCTGCACGGACTGTCCCAGAGGAACGGCTCGGTAATCGCACATCAGAGAATAGGGGAGAATGCGATCTCTCCGCTTGTTCCCTACGGGGAGGCGGATGTTATACTGGCGCTTGAGCCCATGGAAGCATTGAGATACCTCTATTTCCTGAAACCCGGCGGCCTAGTGATAACGAACACCAATGTTATCCATCCACCAACGGAGACACAGATGCTCGCAAAAGGGGAGAAGGAGAGATATGTGAGATATCATGAGATCATCGAAAGGATCAAAAGTGCCGGGGCCCGTGTGGCGGAGATAGATGCCCTGAAGCTTGCCGGTGAGGCGGGTAACCCTCAGACCGAGAACGTTGTGATGGTGGGAGCCCTTGCGGCTTCTCCGGCATTCCCGGTGGGAAAGGAGCACATGCTCGAAGCGGTGATGGGAACCGTGCCGAAGAAAGCGCTCGAGGTGAACATCAGGGCCTTTGAACTGGGTTTTTCGGCCATTAAATGATCACACCAGATATGGGAGCAACGGTTCCCGATATTTAATTTATATACAATGGCCCCGATAATACCCGGGGGATATCTTGGAACTGAAAAGGGAACTCATCAACGTCCCGAACAGCCTGTCTTTCTCCAGGGTTCTCTTTATACCCTTGCTCTTTCTTCTTACCTATCTGAAGTGGGATTTCTCATTTCTCGTGCTTTACGTTCTAATCGGAAGCACCGATTACTTCGACGGGAAGATCGCAAGAAGATTGAAACAGACCTCCGAGTTCGGTAAGACAATAGATTCCGTCGCCGACCTGTTCTTCTACCTCGGGACCCTGGCCTTTGTTTATTTCTGGTTCCCGGAGATCGTATCCGGCAACACGGTAATGCTCATTGTGTTCTTCGTCTTCTTCCTTTCATCCTTCGCTGTTTCCTGGATCAAGCTCGGAAAACCCATCCTGATGCACACCAATCTTCTCAGATTGAACGCCGTCCTGGTGTTCTTCCTCGTGATTGCCTCCTTCCTTGTCAAGTTCTTCCATTTCGGGGAGCGGGCCATACCTGTCTATTTCGCAACGGTGATCCTTGCCATCTATGTTCTGGCCTTCACTGAGGAGATATTCATCTTCCTGCTCTACGGAGATGTGGACCGGGACACCAGGTTCATCTGGGACCTCTGGGATGAGAAGAAGGACGGTTAGAAAGGAGGGGGATCTCCCGGAATGGACATATTCGTGTGGTTCGAATTCATCATCACCATCGCGCTTCTCATGTTGATTGCGAGAAAGAGTCTATGGGTGGCCCTTGCATTCTCCGCTCTGGTTCTGGGCCTTGTCTCGATTCCCTTCAGCGAACTCTCCGTCATAGTCAGCGACACGCTGTTCGATCCCTCCATCGTTCTTCTTGCGATATCGGTGGGTTTGATAGCGGTCATCGGCGGGGCACTCGAGATGACGGGGCTGATCGACGATCTCATGAGCAATACGTCGCTGAAGAGGAGACCCGCACTACTTCTCATCCCCGCCATGCTCGGGATGCTCCCCATCCCGGGAGGGGCCCTGCTTTCGGCTCCCGTGGTGCAGAGAGGGGGGGGAAACGCTGATGCGGATGTGAAAGCGAGTATAAACGTCTGGTCGAGGCATATCGCCGTGCTCTTCTACCCGCTTGGTTCCCTGCTTGCAACGACAAAGATGGCGGGACTCGACCTCTACGAGATCTTGTTGTACATGGTCCCGGGACTTGTACTTTCTATCGTTCTGACGTGGATCTTCCTTTTGAGAAAGGTGGAGAACGGGAGGATATCGGAGGGAAAGAGGATAAGGAGAAAAGCTGTGATACCGGTGCTTCTGATACTCTCCGCTCCCGCGGTCCATGCATCGATGATGTACCTGTTCCCATCTGTCATGGAGGAGGTATTTCTGCTTCTTGGAGTGTCTTTGAGCCTGGCGCTGATACTGATAGTGAAAAGAAAGGGACCCTTGTATCTGATGCCCGTGACAAGGAGAATGAAAGCGTGGAACTTCGTTTTGATCATATTGGCGATGTTCATCTTTCTCGGAATATTCAACGGGTCCGATGCCCCGGATGCGATATCGGCGCTGCCTCTTTCGAGACCTCTGCTTGTGGTGTTTGCGGGAGGGTTGTTGGGGGTTGCCACGGGAAGGGTCAATGTACCGGTATCCATCATGCTCCCCATACTTTCGACAGGGGCTCTTCCCGATATGAACAATGTTACTTTCACCATACTATTTTTCAGTATATTCATCGGGTTCTTGATATCTCCTGTACATCCTTGTGTGTCAGTGTCTCTGGAATATTTCAAAACGGATTACGTTTCCGTTCTTAAGAGGACCATACTTCCTGCTGCGATAGCGTGGGCCGCGTCCCTTGTTGCTGCATTCATATTGATATAGGAAAAATGTCTATCCTGTAGAGATCTTAACCTAATTCTTCTTTGATCCATCGACAGATCAAACTGACCTGTTCATCGATCTCGACCAATCTATCCACAAAACTTTTAAAATTTGCTTTCTCTTCAATATGAATGATATTGTGAAGTTCCTTCCTGTCATCCGGAAGCCCATGATCCTTCATTTTAATATTATTGAAATGAGCTCTTTTTATGATCCATCCCTCGAGATCTGGAGAAAGTTGAATGATCTTCTTTCCATGATCTTTATTTTCGAGGAGCTTGATCGAATCCTTTTCTTCAACAGGTGCATAGTCGCTCAGAAGTTCTTTTGGTTGTGCTGACCCTGGATCTTCATCTATCAACCCTATCAAATTTCTCTCCCTGTTCAACTTCTTCACAACATTTCCCTTACCAACCACATGTCTTACATTTTTTTTCGAGAACCCCAACCTTGTGAGAAAGAATTCGTCCGGATTGCATTCAACAAGGATCAATGATCTCCCTCGTCAATAAATTTATCGATATTGAAGAATGGATCATATTCCATCAGATCCGATATTTCATTTTCCTTTAAAACCTTTATTTTTGTGCGATAATCCACATAATAAGTAATGATCACATTCAGATCCTTGATCTTTGATTTATCGATAATTGCCTGGAGAAGATATGGATTATGTGTGGCTATGAAATATTGATTGGAGGTATCAAGAGAGATCTTTTCCCCCAGGTATTTTGTATAGTAAGGGAATGCATGAGATTCTGGTTCTTCAAATACCAATACAGAATTTTGATTGGAATCGATGGCAAAAGTATAGAAGATCATTCTCTGAAGTGTTTCGGATGCAAGAATATAGGGAAAGCTTGTCATGATATCTTCTGTTACTTTTGAAAATTCAAAGGTCAATTCTTGTGGTTTCAGAACAGCCTTGTAGCCGTAATCAGCAAAGAAATCTGAGAATATTTTCTTGAAATCTTTCTTTGCGATTATGATGGAAAAAAGGTTTTCACCGTAGGGCGGTAGAAGATGATCCATTCCCTGTTGCGGGTAATGGTGGACTTTTTTGAATCTGTAATATCTGATATCATCTCTGAAGGCTGAATTGCCATGTTTTGAAACTAAACCATGCAGTGATATTTCTCTTCTTTTGACCCACGGATTATTGCCACTTTTTGTTGTAATTATATACTGGCTTTTTTCATATTTCACCACCAAAATATCATCATCGATCGTGATCCGGACCGGGTTTTCCAGACCATCATCGTAAAAAAGATTCTGAAATGAACCATATCTGACGAAATCATTCAACTGATAGATAGAACCGGATGTGTAGTTGATCAAACCCAGGGATTCAAGGATATTCGATTTACCGGTATTGGGTTTCCCGATGAAAATATTTACCTTCTTGGAATCAAAAGAAATGTCCTTAATTGATTTGAAATCCTTGATCGTTATTTTATTGATCATCTTAACGCCGATAGATAATACGTAAATGGCTTATTTAAAACTTGGTTCAATCTGAATAATCTCTTTTTATGCAAAGTATCCACTTGCATGTTTCGGCCTCCTGTGAACCATGATCCTTGAAATGATCGTTTTTTCAAAATTTGAAACCAGGTCGGAACATATTAAATAATTTGAGGAGAAAGGAGTATCATGGACCGATCCAGAATATCCTTTCGGATCGATGAATGCTTCATCAAAGCCATCAGGAACGAATCCATCAGGAGAAGGGATCTCTCGAGGAAGGGGCAGATGGAAAGCAGCGATGAGTTCGAGGAAGGGTTTCACAAACTCGGACTGACCTCCGATTATGAAAGATACGGCATAGTGATGAAGAAAAAGGTGATCCGGACACTCATCAGAAGTTAACATGTCAATGTCCAGATTCCATTAAATGGATAATAATCCACCAAACGATTTATAATGCGATCATGATGAACCGTAAGTGGTTGCCATGTACTGTCCATCATGCTCATCCCATTACGTCGGATTATCCTTCCCGAAAGACAATACCGACGATACTTATGCCAGATGCAGGCTCTGCGGACATACGTGGAGAACCTTCGATGAGAAAGGGGCCCATTACATACCCATGCTCGACTCTCTCATGAAGGAGACCTTCGATAAAACCACATGATATTCATCTACTAACCTATTCCTTTCACTTGGATCGCTTTTTCTTTCCTGTTCTTCACTCTTCATATTATGGTTACCTTTGACAGATCGGACCCCAGACCTTTGAGTGAGGCATAGGTCAGCTTATCCATCATGGCTCCGTCAAAGCAGATGGTTTTGATGGCACGGTAATATTTCTTGGTCATGGAAAACGGGGGTGTAAAGGACACATTTTTAAGTGTCGCCCCCTTAAATGCAACTTCGTTCAGTGCTGCACCGCCAAACTTGACCCCGTTAAAGATCTGCCCGTCCAGACAAAGGCCCCGCAGGTCGGATCTGTCGAAGTCCACACCAACGAAAATACAGTTTTCAAAAATTGCTTTTCTAAGGTCGGTCAGGGTCAGTTTGACATCGATCATCTTTACATCGATGAATTTGACCCCGGCCAGTCCGGACTTGTTGAATTCGGTACGCACCAGGATGGATCTATTGAAACTTGCACCCGTGAGATCAAGAACGGAAAAGGTACAATCTGTCAGATCTGCACCGTTAAAATTGGCTTCGCGCACGTCGCTGGCCTTGAATGAACTACCGGTCAAATCCGCGCCCGAAAAGTCGGAGCCGCTCCTGCAGATCGGAAAGCAGATCGGCCTTCAGTTCAGCCACGCTTTTTTCTCCATCGTAAGGTGCAAAAACGCCATTCACATAGTTTGTCAATCTCTCATTCATGATTTCAGACCCCTTTACAATAACTTATCAAGCACACGCTTTGCGAACTCCCAATTTCTTTTATTTCGGGCATAGGTGGTCATACCCTTTTCGGTGATCCTGAAATACTTGCGCCGTCCGCCCTGCGATCCATCACCCCAATACCATTCGATATCACCGTCCGCCTCAAGCCGCCGGACACTTGAGTACATGGTAGCTTCCTTCAACTGATACTGACCACCCGAGCGATCGGCCAAAAGCTTGACGATCTCGTAACCGTAGCGGTCTGCTTCTGATAGAAGGCGTAAGACCATCGTATCGGTATGCCCCCGAAGAAGATCGGAGGTGATTCTGTTTTCATTCATAACATCACCCCCATGATACGTTACATCTATATTACTATTACTGTCATAGTAATATATATATCATATTACTATGATTGAAAACTCTTTTATATCCAATTTGGGAACCTGCCTTAATGCTTCAATGGGGCCACGGCCAGTAGGCCATGGAGATCCTCTCTTTCCGGAAACACGCCCTCGATCACCCTTTACGCGGGATCTGATCCGAGAAAGACCCAACATCCCGGATCCTATCATTTTCCCGCAGTACCCTTTATCATTTCCCGGGAACATCCCGTCACTCTTTCAATTAGCGTAGAAAATGTATATCACCTGTATCTGTTATTCACCAGCTTTATGTCCATTCTTGAAAAGGTGATTAATAACCACGAAGTTATATCTCAGAACCCGGAGACATAATGATGGAAATAATTGACGTACTGAAATATACCGAATTCAAGATAGGATCGGTATTCAGAGAGGTACCTATAATCACGGACCAGACCATGGCCACGATACTTCTCATAGATTCCAATTCAATGACCACCGACCTGAACCACCCCCAGAAGGATCGGATCTACTATATTGTAAGGGGAAAGGGTGAGGTTACGATAAATAAGGAGTCAATGCAGATAAAGGAGGGTGAGATGATACTGATCCCGAAGGGCAGTTCACATAAATATACCACAAAGGGTGACCGGCTAATCCTCATTTCCATAAATCAAATAGATGACAGGATCACAAAGAAGAAAACGCTGAAAGTGGAGAACGTCTGACCCTGGAAGACACTGAAAAAATTTGCCAGAGATCTGTCAGGGGATGGCCGTGTTCATTCATCCTCTGACTGAACTAAAATGCGGGGGCCCATTATTTCTCATAAGTATTCGATATTTTGGATGCTCGGAGGCATGCTATACTTTTCCACGAGATCCATTACCTTATTTGATAAATTCCTGTGATAGATCACTCCAACAGTGTTGCAGGTCTCTGATCCCATAACCACACCGGCTGCCATTCCGGGCGGGCCAAGACCGGTCCCGAAGAGGACACCGGTGGTTCCGGGAATGATCAGATAGTTGTACCATGAACTTGTGTGGACCTCGATCACGAAATCGTCCGACCCACCGATGATCGTGAAGATCACCTCCCGGAGAGCACCGACAAAAGCCCGGGGCATCTCCTTTCTGAATGCGATTATGGTCCTGAACGTTTTTCCGCCCGTGTCCCCTTTCAGTTCACTTAAAATTCCAAGGTTCTTGTTTTCTTTGAGATTTAGCAGCATTTCCGCGTAGACCTCTTTCAGATCGGTGTGAAGGTTTAGGTAATGATGAAAGAATTTCATGGTTGATCTTCTGTTTTTTTCTGATAAAAGTATGAAGCACGATGTTTTTGATCGTGCTTCTGTTTCCCGCTGTCCTTTCTCAATTTCGCCTGACGATGATCTTGTGTCCCTCGTTGAAATTCAGTGATCTGAGATCATTGTTATTGATATAGGCCCCGAGTTCCTTTCTTTCCGACTTGCCTACCTGGAAGGTTTTGATCGTTGACAGTACGACACTCAGATCGTCTCCGGGTTTGAGGTTCATATCTCTCAATGTGGTATTGTCAAGTAGGATCTTTCCATCATTCACATCATCGGATTGATGTATCGTGAGTCTTCTCTGTTTATCATAGGTATCAGCGGATCTGGTATCCTCTTCTCGCAGCTTCTTGGACACCACTCTCCTGATCTCATCTGAGGTCATTCCCTCTTTTACTTCGATGGATTCCGCAATATTTTTTGAGGTCTTGGACGTTGCTCCCGAATCCCTGACGGACCGCTCTATTTTTCCTCGCCTCAGTGATTCCTCGGTCCCATCCCTTTTCTTGATCTTCAAGTTCGCCATTTTTTTCATCTCCTTTATTCTCCCGCATTACGAGAGATCTCATACGGTTGCTCGGGTATAAGATCCAGTTTATTATTTCATATTTCAATATTTACTACAAATCAGGTGTGAATCTCGTATAGATCGAAGCCATGTTCATGATCATTCCAGATATATATGAATCGTTCAGTCAACACTCCGAAACCATTAATCTACAATAATGATTGTAATATTACTGAATTTTCATGATTTGAAAAAATGGATGATGGATCAGACGGGAGAGATGTTCAAAATCACGTGGGGATGAGGGGGATCTGATCCATCTGGTGTGGGTATCTCATTTTATTGATCTTCAAACATCATGCCATATATTGAATGGAAGTAATAAAAACAAATTTCAATATTGGGTACAACATATATGCAAGACTCATACATATCGACGATGTAATTGAAATGAACACCGTTTTCCGAGCATTTGGGGCCCCTTGTACCTCGATCTGTGGGGTATGAGCGCCCTTCTTCAGTTTCCTGGAAGTTATTTCAACCGGAACTGTATTGAAAATGAAAAAATGGTGTGATATTTACACCACTTCATTGTCAGATTTGTAACAAAAATAAATAACCGGTCAGATGGTTTGGTCTATTCATAAAGTTGTGATAATATGGGAATAACAGATCTATTGTATGGTAATGGATCGATCAGTGACCTGTCATTTAACTGGGGTTTCGGATCCTTTGGAATTGTATGGATCATACTCGTGATACTCGGGATACTGCTCTGCATCTGGATCTACAGAGATGCCAACAGACACGGCAGGAGTGGTTTCTTGTGGGCCGCCCTGATGGTATTGGGTATAATATTCTCTCCCATCTGGATCGTGGTTCTGATAGTATATCTGCTGATCAGAAAATGAACACATGGTAAATAAATTCCATTTCCGGTATGTATGAATGATCAACATTCCCGGGATATCTCCCTCAATGTCAGCACCAGGGAAAAGACACTGCCTGACTCGTCCTTCACAGGTACGAGTGACCAGTTCCAGTTTGTACTTCTCTTGTTGAGTTGGTTGATGAATTCATACGGCCTGTCGATGACCTCCTTGGCATTTCCAGATTCCAGAACATTATTGAATATCGCTTCATTTTCCTTGTTCGGGAACAATTTGAAATGGTTCTGCCCGACAATATTTTCCTTACTGTAGCCAGATTCCTTTGCATAGGCGGAGTTCACATTGATGAAATTGAATTCCCTGTCCAGATAGGCCACGCCTGTCCGGATGTTCTCCATGATAATCTCCAGGGTGTCCTTTTTGGTCTTTATCCTGGTCTCGATCCTTTTTCGTTCCGAGATATCCCGGACCATTATGGAATATCCGATAACATCATTATTTTCGTTCCGGATAGGATCGATCGTAATGTTGATATCGAGCCGCTCCCCAGACCTGGTCCTCCCCTGGGTTTCCACATCGTCCAATCGCTCATCCCTGACCAGTATCTTCTTTATTTCGGAGAATTTCGATTCATCCAGGAATATATCCAAAGGGAAATGCAGGATATCCTCGTCATGATAGCCGAATATTCTGGATGCGCTTTTATTCCAGAACAGTACCTCCCATTCGATATCTACGATGATGACCCCCTCGTAGGTCTTTTCCAGAACGGTCTTGAAGAATAGGGGGGAATCCGTGAAATCTCTGAGCTGTTTAACAGTGTCAATTTTTTTTATTATCCCATCATAGAGTTGCATGTTCCCCTCAAGGTCCGGGGAGAGGAAGAACACATCACCGTATCCTCCGGTCTTGGAGGAACTTATCAATTGATATTTCAAAAGGGCTTCCACGTGGTGTTTGACCGTTCTGTAATTGAGATCAAGCAGTTCAGCCATCTGATTCATGTTGTATGGCCGGTCGCGAAGAAGATCAATGATCTTGATCCTGTTCTTTCCTCCTTTCTGACCGAGGATCAGGAATGAAAGGACTTTTTTCAGTTGACCGGATTGTGCCAAGTGATCCGTCGACATTTTGGCATTCGCTCCTAATAGATCATCTTGATGATCTTCTCCGTTTTGGTAATTGAACGATAACCAGCCTGCGATATATGTTTTTCGTAGTCAAGCGATCTCCATTAACCCATTTTCTGAACGGTCTGAGGTTAATGGGACATACATCTTACAAAGCACAATATGTGTCGGCCTTGACCAAGGAACCATTCCACCAACAATGCGGATCTGCAAACATCAGTAAGCTACATAAAAAAAAATAATACGTGGACAGAGTTCATTCTTTCTGTTCCACGTATTCCTGCTCTTTCTTTTTAAGATGGATCTCCTGCATGACCTCCCGGATATCCGAAGGAGAAAGCCTCAGCCTCCTTTCCTTGATACCGGTTCTTATTAGGACCTTCCACACCTTGAATTTCCGGAGCTTCTCGTACGGTATCTCCATATTGTATATCTTTCCGACCTTGCTCCCCTCTGCATCCACCACGGTGAGGTTCATCAATTCCTCCACAGGATAAAACCCCTTCATGGGTGTATCCGGAACCTCACGTACATCATAATTGTCCTTGATCACAAGGGTCTTGTCCTCCATATCCAGGCGATCCATGTCCTTCAGATCGATGAGTATGTTCTTCTTGAAAGTTCCGGGATGGACCTTGAATGCCACTATCTCCCATTTGTCCAGGTCCAGATAGGCATCCTTTATCCTCCCTACATGTTCTCCCACGGTGTTGGTGACCTTGTATTCTTCCAGAAGTTCCATCAGCATTCACTTACCTCCTTTCGCGGCTTTCTGGATAAGGTCGACATCACGCTCCAGATCGGATATCTTTGCATCTGCGGACAGCATGAATTCCTTCATGGAGCCTATCCTGCCGGTGATCTGTTCGTACCTCATTTCGTATGATTCGAGATCGAGACCCGTAAGGATACCGTACTCGTTGATGTAGGATGACAGGTTCTGGTCCAGAAACTTCTCGATCCTGCCGTCCATGAGCTTTCTGTTGTAGTGGGGAAGTTCGGGCTCTGTTTCCGTTTCTTCCTTGCGCCTGCCAAAGACAGACCCGATCCGGTCAAGAATACCCTTCTTTCCGGTCTCCTCTTCTATGTATTCTTCCTTCATCACTTCACCTCCTTCAAAGACCCTCAAGCCTTGCAATGGTCTTCTCGAGTCCGCCGATCCTCTTATCGAGAACCTTTTTTGTTGTCTCGAGGGCCATGATATCCTTTCCCACCACATTTAGCCTCTTTCCGATGTCCTTCTTGAACCCCTTGACCCTGTCCCGGGTAACGAGATCCCATTCTCCGATGATGGTGCGAAAGTTCTCGTCGAAATATAGCTCAACATGCGATGGCTCCTCCCTTTTTATCCTTCTCAGGCGGATGAACCATGCAAGTGTGATGAACCATGCTATGACCAACAGAACAACCGCTACCAATAGCAGGGTCGTGTACCAGTCCCATGTCATTTCTTCCCACCTCCGTTCAAACCGTATTTCATCTTGAGTCTCTCGATCCTTCTGGAGCCGTCGTTGAGCTTGATATCGAAGTCCTTCCTCCAGCCCTCGAGGTCCGATATTCTCCTTTCATATCCGTCGAATTCCAGGTCCAGATCAGAAACATCGTTTCGGTCTGCGATCTTGTATTCGTCCATGAGGTCAGGAAGATGTTCGCTCAGATACTGATCGATCCTGCGGTTCATGGAGAACGGATGCCTGGAAGAGTAGGCCTGTATCCTGTTGCTTATTCCCATCACTTCCCCTCCTCTTCAATATCATTCTCATCATGATGTCTTAACCTTTCCCGGAATTTCTTCCAGCTTTCCTTGAGATCCTTGGAGAATGTATGGTATGGGTGCAGTTCCACTTCATCCCCGTCCTTGATCTCGAGATCTTCCATATCGCCCTCTCTGAGAACGACGTGTCCTTTCCTGGCAAATCTGTCAGAAACAAGTTTCACGACCTTGTTCTTCTTACCCGCCCTTAGCTCGACCATCTCGAGTTCTTCTTCCTCGAAATCATTCATGTGGCTGGAATGGATCCTGGCAATACCCGAATCGAAGGAGTCGACCTTGCTCAAGTGGACCTTGAGAATAACAGAATTGTCTTCATCCTCATTCATTTCTTTCACTTACTTCACCTCTGGTTCTAATTCAGTATATTTCTGTCTCCCTGCATTTCTCGAATGCACTACCTTGACAGTGAAAGAACAGTGGATCGGGGATATTAAAACAGATTTCAATATCTGATGCAATACACATACAAGTTCCTTACAAATCAAGGTAATGAGGCATATTATGCGATTTATTATTATCCCATCACCACTTCAATTACACTTTGTGTGGGTCATATTCCAACTGGTCAGGATCTTGAATATGTCGAGTGCCTATTTGAACTTCCCCATTCTGCAACCTGAAAAGTCTCTGGCCAGATCCCTGTTCATGATAGAAAGGCCAGAGCTTGGGAGTGACCGACATCATGGATCGAAAATAACATTCGAAAATGATCTTGAAGGAAAGAAGCAATTTCAATTTACATCAAAATTGTGCTGTGTTGCATAACTAAATAGATGTGTGAGAATTAAATATAAAGTCTTAACAGATCGTCAAACCTCACCATATCTTTTCAATGCCACATACGACCATACCTTCATTTTGGTCTCTTGAACCAT
>Ga0272441_10001838_pt1 | contig 44486 bp, 32 predicted proteins | sample SSMProp6N_FD_193582 | JGI IMG/M metagenome (GOLD analysis project Ga0272441, IMG submission 193582) | Marine sediment archaeal communities from Little Sippewissett salt marsh, Falmouth, MA, United States - SSM-Prop-6N | ecosystem: Environmental > Aquatic > Marine > Wetlands > Sediment ... | reverse complement strand
GCGGGTCGTACATGGTCGTTTGCTCCTTTTTGGACCTCGGTTTGCCAACTTGAGGCCATTTTAGAGGAACCGGCGACATGTACGCCCTTTATTTATGCGCCATTTCAAAAACTGGGGATCACTGAGGAAAGTTGCCGCGAAGAGTGCATTTCAGGTAGAATTCATCCATTCGCTGGGCCTTCCATTCCGAATTAACAACAACAAACCCCGGATGTTATGGTTTCCATAGAAAAAATACGCAACGTTGCGATAATCGCGCATATTGATCACGGGAAGACGACCCTCATCGACAGCATCTTCCGGACCGCGCGGGTGTTTCGCGAGAACGCGCAGGTCGCCGAGCGCGTCATGGACAACAACGAGCTTGAGCGCGAGCGCGGCATTACCATCCGCGCCAAGCACTGCACGGTCGAGTGGGGCGGCTACCTGATCAACATTATCGACACCCCCGGCCACGCCGATTTCTCCGGCGAGGTCGAGCGGATCCTGTCGATGGTCGACTCCGTGCTGTTGCTGGTGGACGCCAACGAGGGGCCCATGCCCCAGACCCGCTACGTGCTGATGCGTGCGCTGAGACTGGGCCTCAAGCCGATTGTTGTCATTAACAAGGCGGACCGCCCAAACGCCAAGCCGCACGCCGCACTCGACAAGACCTTCGACCTGTTCCTGGAACTCGGTGCGAACGACCACCAGTGCGATTTCCCCGTGCTCTACGGCTCCGGCCTCGACGGCTGGCTGGTGCGCGACCTCGACATCGACGTGCGGGACGGCATGACCGCCCTGTTTGAAACCATCATCGAGCACGTACCCGTTCCCAAAGGGGACCCGGACGCGCCGTTCCTCATGCACGTGTCGACGCTCGGCTGGCGCAACCATATCGGCCGCACCGGCACCGGCCGCGTTTTACAGGGCCGCCTGCGCAAGGGCGAAACGCTGCTGCGTATCGGCGCACGATGGCTCGCCGCCGAGAGCGCGCTCAGCGCCGGTCGTGAGGCCGACGCCGAGTGGGAAGTCACCGGTTCGTCACTCGAAAAAACCACCTACCTCTGGGTCACGCGCGGCCTGGACAGCGTCGCCGTCGACGAAATAAGCACGGGCGACATCGTTACGGTGGCCGGACCGGCCGACATCACCATCGGCGACACACTCGCCTCGCCGGATCTCGGCACGGCCGCCGCCCTGCCCCCTCTCGATATCGAGGAGCCGACCGTCTCCATGCACTTCATGGCCAACAGCGGGCCTTTTTCGGGGCGCGAAGGCAACGCCGTCACGCTGCGCCAGGTCCGCATCCGGCTCGACCGCGAATTGCGCACAAACATCGCCATGCGCATCGAAGACACCGGGCGCGTCGAAGGCGGCATAAAGGTTTCCGGCCGCGGCGAACTCCACCTGGCCATCCTGATCGAGGAGATGCGCCGGGAAGGCATGGAGTTTTGCGTGTCGCCGCCCGAGATCATCACTCACCGCGACCCTGCCGGCCGGCTGCTCGAGCCGATGGAAGAGCTTGTCATCGACGTGCCGCTGGATTACCAGGGCGCCGTAATCGAAAAGGTGTCGCTCCGAAAAGGAGCACTTCGCCACATGCAAAATGAGGGCCGCGGAATGGTGCGGCTCGAGTTCCTGATCCCCACCCGCGGCCTGATCGGCTACCGAAACGAGTTCCTTACCGACACCCGCGGCCTCGGCATTATGGCCGCGCGTTTTGTCGGGTATGGCCCATGGTGCGGCGATATCATCGCCCGCAGCCGGGGCTCGATGATCAGCATGGGCACCGGCGAAGCCACCGGGTACAGCCTTGAAAACCTGCAGGAGCGCGGAACCCTCTTCATTGGCCCCATGGACTTGATCTACGAGGGCATGATCGTCGGCGAAAGCGCGCGGCCCGGCGATCTCCCCTGCAATCCAACCAAGCGCAAGGCCCTCACCAACCACCGCGCCTCGACAAAAGACATGACCGTCACCCTCAACGTGCCCCGACGACTCACGCTCGATGCCGCGCTCGAATGGATCGCGCCCGACGAACTCGTCGAAGTCACGCCCAAGAGCGTCCGCGCACGAAAAGCCGTGCTCGATGCCGAAGACCGCAAGCGAGAAAGCCGCAAAGTCTCCGGCGCCTGAAAATAAGCCGGGAAAAGTGGGGAGCCTCACTCCAGGTTTGCGGCATAGCCGGATGGCGCCATCCCAATGGATAGCCACGCTAAAAGCCATTGGGGAGTCCGATGAAGCCATCGACCGCTTGCGCATCCACACCCGAACCGGCCGCCCCCTCGGCAGCGACGCTTTCCTCGGCAAGCTCGAAACCCTCCTCAACCGCCGATTCCCAACCATCAAGATGGGCCGCCCCGAGAAAAGTGGGGACAGTGGAGCTGGTGAAAAACCTCACTGCTGCATAAAGTCAAGGCTGTGGGCACGCGGCAAGATGCCGCGTCTACTCTTGCACAACTCTTTGTGGCTAAAGTAGAAGAGGCTTCCAGCCTCTTGCGCGGCCCTTGGATTTTGAGACGCTGGCAAAGGGTCGCCTGGGCTTTTTCACCAGCTCCACAGTAACCACTTTTAATGGCTATTTGTGCGTGCCGAAGTCCCCGGATTTCCCCAGATTTCCCCAGATTTCCCCAGATTTCCCCAGATTTCCCCAGATTTCCCCAGATTTCCTGGCCGCCAAAAAGTGGCTCACCCGGGGCTTGGGATGATACCGCCGGGATTGCGCCGACCGCGGACGGTCGGTCGTCGGTGTTCCGCTAATGCTGCACACCTCCTTGCAATGACAGGTGGAGGATTGGGCTTGCTGTTGCGTGTTATTTAGTCTGCATTTTTCACAAGTTCTGCGGCCATTGTGCCAAAACGGGGACGTTGCCCTTTTTTTCGCCGACCATACTGTCTTGCATCTTTGTTAGCGAAAAAAAGGGCAACGTTCCCGTTTTGGCTGGACCAAATGCGAATCGCACTGTTGGGGTATGAAATGTCCGGGTTAGGGAATCGCCGGTGTTTGCGGTGGGAAAGCTGATGGAAGAATTCGCGCGCGGCGTGGTGGAACGATTGGAACGAATAATCACCGCCACCGAACGCTTCGTAATGGGACTGCACCTTACCACGGGGCACGGCCCGCGGATAGGACTTGCAAGATACGGTCTCAGCGTTCCATAAGCAAGTCTATCGGGACTCGGGTGCGCACGGAATTGATCATATACAGGGCTTGCGCGCGCGGCAGGTCGGCTTTAAGAACGACCGCTTCGGTTATTTCGCCCCGGTCGAGCAGTTCGGCCCGCATCACCCCCGGCAGAAGCCCGCAGTGCAGCGGGGGCGTCACCAGCCGGCGCCCGGCGCCGAAATCGGCCACGAGATTTCCCTTGCACGTCTCGGTAATCTCGCCCCGCGTGTTCCACAGCAGCACGTCGTCCGCTTCCGGATGGGCGGCCAAAGCCGTGTCGTACACATTGCGCCGGGTGGTTTTGTGGCGCAGGAAAATGTCGGTCTCATCCACGGGCGCGCTTGCGACGGCTAATTTGAGGCGTTTAACAGGCAGCGCCGGTTCGTGTTCAACCCGGCATTGGCCCGTGGCCGAAACGAGCAGGCGAACCTTTTGCGGTCCGGCGGACATCGCCACGGCAGCTCTTTTCAGTGCGTCGCGCACTTGGTTCAGATCGACACTGAACCGGAAGAAGTCTGCGCTGCGGGCCAGGCGCAATAAGTGCCGGTCGAGAAGAAAATATTCACCGTCAAACAGGAGGGCTTCCGTGAGTTCGAATTCTTCCGCCATATCCAGAACGGCCCCTTTTAGCAGGCATTCGTCATACTCCGCATCGGCGGCAGAATCCCAGGTGATCCCGCTGCCGACACCGTAGCGGGCAACTGCTTTTTGTGAATCGATGGTGACTGTGCGTATGCCCACCTGAAACCGAGCGCGCCTGCCCGGCAACCAGTAGCCGACGGCCCCGCAATACACCCCGCGAGTATGCGGCTCCAAGTCACGGATGATTTCCATCGTGCGACGTTTGGGTGCGCCGGTCACGGATCCGCAAGGAAAAAGCGCCCGGAAGATATCGGTGACGGGCGCACTGGTTTTGGAGCGGATCGTCGAAGTCATCTGCCAGAGGGTAGGGTACGCCTCCACCTGGAACAGGTTTTCGACTTCTACGGAGCCCGTCCGGCTGATTCGGCCCATGTCGTTGCGGAGGAGATCCACAATCATCAAGTTTTCGGCGCGTTCTTTGGAATTTTCCGCTAGTTCCGCCTTGAGGACGGCGTCCTTACGCGGGTCAATCGAGCGCGTTCGCGTCCCTTTCATCGGCCGCGTCGTCAGCGTTTGACCTTCCAGGCTGAAGAACAGCTCGGGCGACTGGCAGAGGATTTGGAACCGGCCCAGATCGAGGTACGCGCTGAAATCGGCTTGTTGAGCACGGCAGAGAGCCTGGTAAAAGTCTTCGGCGCTGCCTGCAAAGGCCCCCGTGAGGCCAAACGTGAAGTTGACCTGGTAGGAATCGCCTGCCGCAAGGTAGCTGCGGATTTTTTCAACGGCGTCCCTGTACTCGGCCCGTCTCATCCCGGCCGCCCACGGCCCGGCCCGGTAAGGCTTCCCCGGCAACGGCCGCGGTTGGGCTTCGGTTATTGTTTCGTACAGGCCAAACCACAGTGACGGCAAATCCGTGGTATTGGATTGCGTGGAAAGCTCGGGGTTGAGCCCGGGCGCGGCTTCGTAAGTCAGAAAGCCCGCCGCGTGAAGCCCCCTCCCCACCGCCGCTTCCACCTCGGCAAGCGCAGGCGCCACTTCATTAGTCTTTGTTGCTGAAACGGCATATTGAAAGTCTAGAAAGCGCATCTCCTCAAAACGCGTCATGAAGAGAGCCTGGGGTGTTTCCTTCGACATGGACGCAAACCTAGCATGGAATGCGACGCGCCATCAAACGAGGCAGATATTACACGCTTTCGACGATTTTGGCGACGTGCTCTTTTCGGACGAGAGCGGTGCGTTTGCCGAATTCGACATAGTAGTAGGGGTCTTCGTCGATAATCTTGTCAACGGGCTGGGTGTAGCCGCTGTGGAAGTGAATGACGTATGGGGCGGAAACGGCGGGGAGACTGTCGGCGGAGGGTCTTTTGGCGATGACGGTGTAGGTGGGGCGCTCGGTTTTGCGGGCATAGCGGGCGGCGTAGTCGCTGACTTTTTTGATATAGCTTTTTGTCTCGGCATACGGCGGGACGCCTTTATGTTTTGCAACGGCGTTGGGCCCGGCGTTGTAGGCGGCGAGGGCAAGGGTAACGTTGTTGTCGAACAGGTTGAGCATCTTGGCGAGGTACTGCGTGCCGCCGGCGATGTTCTGGGCGGGGTCGAAGATGTCGGTCACGCCCATCTCGGCGGCCGTTTCGGGCATGAGCTGCATCAGGCCGCGCGCGCCGGCCCGCGACACCGCGTGGGGGTTAAAATTGCTTTCGCACCGGATGACGGCGCGCACGAGGTTCTCGTCGAGGGCGTACCGATTGCTGTAGTGCTTGATGAGGTCTTCGATATTGTCGGACGTGTACTGTTCGGCGGCCTTCATTCGCCTGTACCGGGGCGTGATCACGATGGGCTCGTACTTGATTTCGATCTCGACGTAGCCCTTGCGGTTCTCGTATCTTTCCGGCCGGTTCGTCAAGACCACGCGGCCTTGCGGGTCTTTGTACTGCCGCATGTTCTTGCTTTCCCAGCGCTCCCTGCGCCTGGCCGCGTTGTCACGCTGCATCTGGAGGTTTTCGTGAATGGTCTCGGCGTCGGCCTTGGTTCGGATCAGCTCGGGGGGCAACGGGGCGCGCGGCCCGTCGGCGGCAGCGGCGAATGAGGCGCTGAGCAGGAAACCGGCGGCTATACGGAAAAGTTTACTGTTGACTGTCGGTCTCACAGTTATGCACTTTAACACGTGGAGTTGGACGCATCTCATCGGGGGACAGTATAGCCGAAAACATCGGCGGTGACAATAGTTAGCAGGTTTTTTGAAGTGGATTGGCGGGGTATTTCGCAGTAATCGCAGGCTGTTGAGCGAAAAGGGACGATTGGGATAATTGGGACCATTGAGGCGATTATTTTGGGGCCAGGTCTTTTTTCATGAAGTCGTAGGCCTGTGCGCCGGACCAGGCGTGGCCGCCGGGGAAAGTGTGGCGGCGGACGTTTCCGGCGGCACCCAAAACCGTGTAGCCGTGGACTATCTTGTCGAAACCGGCCTGTGTGGCGTCGATGGGGAAGCAGCCATCGGCGATGGCGCTTTCGATGAGAAGCGGGCGCGGGGCGATCAGGATGTGAACCTCCGCGATGTCGCACAGCTCGAGCAACCCCGGCGGCATCCAGCACGGGCAGTTGGGCACACGCAACACGCCTTCCGTGGTGCACATCCAGCCGCTGACAACGGCCGCCTTGACGCGTGTGTCGCAGGCGGCGAGCCACATCGACCATTCGCCGCCCATGCTGAGGCCTGCAACGCCGACGCGGGCGGGGTCAACGTACGGCAGTGTATGTACAATATCCACCAGGCGCATCAAATTCCAAAGCTGGTTCGGGGCGTATTGGCAATGGGCCAGCGTCGGGGCCAGCGTGACAAAACCGCGTTTGGCGAACTCGCCGGCGAGGTTTCTGTAGATGGTTTCGGGGTTGTGTACGGCGTCGCGGTCGCCGCTGTGGCCGTGCAGGCAGACGACGGCCGGAAACGGTCCGTCACCTTCGGGTTTGGTAAGCCAGCACTTGACCGTCTGGCCCTCGTTGCCGGTGAAGGTCAGCTCGGCCTTCGAGAAATCGCCGGAGTCGGTGAACTCGCCGGTTTTCACGCCAAGCTGGACGTCTTTTCGAGGATTCTGGGCTTCGACGATCTCGAACAGCCTCGCCCGGACGGCCTCCTGCCACTGACGGGCCTCGTCGGTGCCGGTTGCCGCGAACGGCATTTGAAATTCGGCAGGGACTTCTACGGACACGGCTTGCGCGGCAAGGAGAAAGGCAGCGAACCAGACCATAACATAGACCTCCTGTTGGCGTTATTGTGGTGCAGGCGTCTCGCCTGCCCGGGCATGGCTTCTGCAGGCGAGACGCCTGCACCACAACGGCCGCATCGACTTTAATTCAGCTTTCTCAGAATATCCCAATACGCGCCTCGTGCGCCGTTGCGTATGGCCTGGGCGAGAACGGAATTGTTGTTGTAATTGTAGTTGCCGTCAATCTGCGCGGGGTCGGTGTGGAGAAACATGTGTTCGCCCGCGACCTGTTTGCTGACGAACTGGTGCAGGTCGGGCCCGGCCTTGTGCTCGATGTAGAAAATGGGCTTGAGGAAACTCTCGTTGTTCTGGATGGTCCCGTAGAGGTTGGGGTTAGACTCGATGGGCCCCTGGCTGCGGACAATCGTCGCCAGCCGCGTATGGGGGTATACCCGCACACCTACCGACAGCCCCACACGGTCCGGCGCAATCTCGCGCATCAGGTCGAGCGCGCGTTTAACCGACTCGCGCGTCTCTCCGGGCGCTCCGATCAGCAGGTCGAACATCACGGCGATTCCGGCAGCCCGGCATGCCTTGGCGATTGCGCGGATATCGTCGGGCGTGTGTGTACGCCGGAGGCGCCGGAGCATGCCGGGGTCTCCGTGGTCGACGCCGAAATTAATGCCAGCGCAACCGGCTTTGGCCATCTCGCCGGCCAAGTCGGTGCTGAACGGCGCGGGCGCGGCGTAGGTGTACCACTTGACGCGCGACGGGATGTGCTCGTTGATAAGGTACTGGCAAAGGCTCCAGCAGTGCTCGAGATCGAGGTTGAACTCGCAGTCGCAGAGGTGGAGCACGTCAATGCCCTGGCTCAGGAGGTCGCAGATTTCGCTTACCACCAGTTCGGCGGGCCGGATGCGGGTAGTGCGGCCTTTGGCGAGCGGATCGACGCAGTAAATGCAGGTGTGTGGGCATCCGCGGAGGGTTTCGACGCCGGCCTGGCCGCCTTCGTTGAAGTAGCGGACATTATCGAGGAACCGGCGCGAGACCGGGTTCAGGTGGGCGAGGTTGACCGGGCGGGGCGGATTGACGACGATATGCCCGGGCTCGGGTTGGTACACGGCCCCCGCCACCGAACCCACCGACGCGCCTCTCCCCCACCTCCGCAACACGTTGAGCAAGACGGCAAACGCTTCTTCGCCTTCGCCGGCGATGCCGAAATCCGCGCCCGTATACTCAAGGATTTCCGCGGGCGCCGCGGAATACCCCACGCCGCCCAGGATGACGGGCGCGTCGGTAAACTCGCGGATCTTGTGGATCACGTCCGTCGTGACATCGAGGACGAAGTCCTGGCTGGCAAAGTAGGCGTCGTCGATGTTGCGGATCGAAACGCCCACCGCGAACGGCTGCGTGTCCCGGATTGCGTTTTGGAGTGCGGCCGCCCAATCGTCATGCCAAGTCAGATCGCAGAGCGCGGGCTCGTAGCCCCTGTCGGCCAAACTTGCGGCGAGGTACTCCAGCCCGAGCGGCGCAATCGGCGGCATCATCCTGTTCGGGTTGACGAGCAGAACTACCGGCTGGTTCATCAAACCTCCCTGCCAGTCTGTCAAAGTGCTGATTCTAACGGATTATTCCTTACCAGTCACTTTTCCTTTCTGCGGCCTTGCTTGTGGTGCAGGCGTCTCGCCTGCTGCCAGGACGACAACGACATGGGAAGCCGCCAGGTTTTGCACCCAGCTTGCGGTCGCTATATACTTACGTCCATATGTGCTCAGCTTGGATTATGGATGAAGATTTGCGCGAGACGCTCAACATTCACGAGCCGCACCTTCAAGCCGGAAAGTGCCTCTTACGTGACAAGAAAGTCGCGTCGCTTGTCCAAGATTCGTTGCTCTTTTTTGAAAGAAAGAGATATCACTTAAGCGCATGGTGCGTCATGCCCAACCATGTACACGTCGTGGTCAGTCCTTTGGGGGACTGGAAACTTTCAGAGATACTTCATTCGTGGAAATCATTCACTGCTCACGAAATTAACAAAGTTTTAGGGATTTCCGGCAAAATCTGGGAGAGAGAGTCCTTTGACCACATAATCCGAAGTTGCGAACACTGGGCCAACTTGATTCGGTACACTTGCGAAAACCCCGTTGAGGCTCGACTTTGTAGAAACGCGGATGCTTGGCCTTTCAGCAGTTGCGGTACGGGATTTGAGATGGCAGACGAAGTGAGGCTTGTTGATCCGCGCGAACTGCCTTTTGTTCGTCCAAGAACCCGGGGAGAATTGCCTCACTTGACAAAAGAAGGATGTACTTACTTCGTCACGTTTCGACTGTATGACGCAGTGAAACTAAAATCGGGATAAAGGCTTTCAGCTTTGCTGTTGGCCCGGCAGGCGGGACGCCTGCACCACAAGCAGCCACACTCCGAGCTTTGCTGTTGGGCGGCAGGCGGGCCGCCTGCACCACAAGCGGGACGCCTGCACCACAAGCGGGACGGCTGCACCACAATAGCCGCACTCTGAGCTTTTCTGCTTGCCCACTGCTAGGGTTTCAAGTCGAATACGAGCGTGATGTTAGCCGGCCAGCTTCCCATGTCGGCGCCGTAGAGGGCGAGGCCGCCCTTGTTCCGGGCATCCTTCGGCACTTCAAACTTCAGCATCATAAGCCGGTTTCCGTCCAGCGCCTTGGCGAGCGCTTTCAGCGGCTCGGCTTCCACCGGCACGTCAACCAGCACGCCGCGCGAACCGTGGTGATACTCGGCCACATGGGAGAGCACGCCGAGGCCGTCGGCAAAATCGTTGTCGATGGTGAGCGATGTGATGGGCGCGTCTTCAAGAGTGACCTCGAGATCGGTAGGCCAATTGTTGCCGTCGGTCTGCGGGTAATCGCCCGGCTTGGTGCGTTCCGGCCAGTCGAGCCGTTCCTGGTTGGCCTTGGCGGACGCTTCAAACATCAGGCGGCAGCCAGCGATCTTCTCGGCCTTGAGCGACCGCGGAAGCTGCACCGCATAGGCGATATGACCGTCGCCGTAACCGTACACTTTATCGAGGTCCTTGGGCGCGCGGGCGGCATCGGCAAACGTGTTGTCCATGTAATTGCGCACGGGCACCTCGATAGCCTCGATGTTCTCGCCGTCCCAGGCCTTGCCGTTGCGCACGTCGAGCACGCAATAGTTGGCGGCGATCCGATTGCCATGGTGCAGGATATCGACGACCATGTTCATGATGCCGCGGGCGTCGGGCAGGGTGACCTCGATCGGGTCGAGCGGGGTAACTCGGTACGGCGCCAGCCCCTTCAGGGGCCGCTCGATCGGGTCGAGCCATTTTGTCCAGGGTACGCCGTCGACGGTTTTGCCGTCGGGCGTAATGCGCATGCTCAACCCGTCGCGTTCCGACCAGTGGCTGATCGCGAGCGGGATCGACACCTTGGTGGCCGCATCGACGCGCTGGTACGGCGGGCAGTCGAGCACGGGGAACTCTTCGTTTTGCAGTTCGGCCACGGTAATGCCCATCGGGTAGTGGTATTCTTTGGGCGAGCGGTCATAGTTGACAAAACCGTTGTGTTCCCACTCGATATCGGACAGTTCGGTGTAGACATATCCGCAAATCTTCTCGTATTTGCGCAGCAGGTTGGTAAGGAAAAGGAAAACCCAGGAAATATCGCGGTCGCCGCTGCCGGCGCTGACGCCGCCGTACTCGGAGTTAATCAGCGGCGCGGTGTCCTGCTTGCAGCCTTTTACATAATTGAACTCGGAGCCGGGGAACGTTTTTTCGACCACGTTTTGCATGTGCTTGGCGGCGTGGTCGAACTTGTCGATGTAGAAATGCCACGAATTGATGTCGGTGATGACGTGGTCGTACCGGCACGGCGAGTTGTCCTCGACCAGCCGCGTCGGATCGAGCTGTTTGGTGAGCAGGAACATCTCGCGCACCCACTGCTGGGTTTCGGGAGAATACCCGCCGTCGCCGATGCCCCAGGTCTCGTTGAAATTGCACCACGCGATGATGGCCGGGTGGTTAAAATCGCGGTCGATGTTGTCGCGCAGCGTTTTTTCCCACGTCTGATGCGCGCGCGGCGTGTTTTTGGCGTAGTTGGGCATGTCGCACATCAGCATGACGCCCAGCTTGTCGGCCCAATACAGGGCGCGGGGCTCTTCGACCTTGATGTGGATGCGCAGGAAGTTCAGCCCGAGGTCTTTGGCAAGCTGGTAGTCCCTCTGGATGAACGCGTCGTCCGGGTGGGTGTAGATGCCTTTCGGGTTGAACGACTGGTGGAGCGCGCCGCGGAGGTACACGGGCTTGTCGTTGAGCAGGATGTATTCGTGGCCGGCATCGCCGTACGTGCCGCGCGACACTTTCCGCATCCCGAAGTATGTCTTCACGGAATCTAGCGAGTCCGAACCGCTGATCAGGTCGATGCGCGTGTCGTACAGCGTCGGCGTGTCGGGTGTCCACAACGACGGCGACGGCACCGGCAACACCAGTTGCACGTGGTTGTCGCCCTGTTGGCACGCAACGGTCTGGACGGCCTCGAGCCGCTTGGCGCCGTCGGTGGCCTGGACGGCCACCTTGTAAGAGCCCGGCCGCGCCGCGTACACGACGCAATCGAACACGGCCCGCTCGGCGTCGATATCCGGCGTGATGTGGGCGTCGCGGACGTAGCTGTTGCCGCGGTGCTCGAGGTACACGCTCTGCCAGATGCCGCCGGTTTGGGTGTACCAGCCGGTCTGCTTGCCGGTGGGCGTCTCGGGATCGGTCACGTCGAAAGCGCGGACGGTCAAGCGGGCGGTCTCCCCCGGCTTCACATGATCGGTCAGGTCGATTTCAAACGGCGTGTAACCCCCTTCGTGCTCGGCGACCTGTTTGCCGTCGAGCCAAACGGTCGCGTGCCAATCGACTGCGCCGAACACCAGGAACAACCGGTGCCCGCCCAGCCGCGGCACGGTGAACTCGCGCTGGTACCACGCCGCGCCGTTGTAGTTTTTGTCGCCGATGCCGGACAGCTCGCTCTGCCACGGGTAGGGCACCAGGATCGTGCGCGAGAACTCGCGGCCTTCGTACCACTTCCCGTCGAGGCCGGCGTCCTGCGGATCGAACTCGAACCGCCATGGGCCGTTGAGCATAATGGCCGGCCGCTGCCAATCGGGCCGGGGATGCGGCTCGATGTCCGTCGAGCTAAGCGCAAAGGCCTGTGAACCTGCCAGCAAAACAGTCGTCATAATCATGAATCTCATGGTCGTTTCCCTTGCCGTTGCCGTAGTTGTGCCGGGCGTAGTTTAGCAAAGGGCAGGGGCGGTTGACTATCCTGAGATTCAGTACGTAGTCTTACTGGGACAGTTGGGACAACTGGGACGATTGGGACAAAGATGTTCTCTTTATGCTTGGTTGCGGTTCTGGCGGCTGCAAACGTGCCGTCGGTTGACTATTCGGTTCAGCTTGAAACGGTTACGTCGGGTTTCGACGGTAAAACGTGCTGGGTGCATGCCCGCGCGGGCGCCATACCTGGTGAGCCGCCGACCGTCGTGATGACGATGCAGAAACTGCTGTTGACCGGCTCGGACGTGTTTTACGCGCTGAACGAAATGCGCAGCGACAACCTCGGCAAGGCCTGGGACGGACCCCGCGAACACGAGACCCTCGGCCGGCGGCAGGTCGAGGATGACGCCGTTGCGGTGGTGTGCGATTTCACGCCAAAATGGCATGCGAAAACAAAAACCCTGCTGGGCACGGGCCATTCGGCGCGGTACAAAGACAACCGGCTGATACGCATCCGGCCGCGCTATACGGCTTATGCCACGTACGACCTTGAAACCCGCGCCTGGACCGAATGGAAGCGGATGCAGATGCCGCCGGAACCCAAGTTTTACAATGCGGGCGCGGGTTCGACGCAGCGCGTCGATCTGCCGAACGGCGACATCCTCCTGCCCGTCTATTTCAAGGCCGAGGGCGAAACCCAAAACGCCGCCACGGTCGTCCGGTGCGGTTTCGACGGCAAGACGTTGTCGTATATCGAACACGGCACTGAAATGACGATTCCGGTGCAGCGGGGTTTCTGCGAGCCGTCGCTGGCGTTCTGCAACGGCCGTTACTTCCTTACCCTGCGCAACGATGAGGCCGGGTACGTCACCAGCGGAGAAGACGGCCTGCATTTCGACGAGCCCGTGAAATGGCGGTTCGATGACGGCGCCGAACTCGGCAACTACAACACCCAGCAGCACTGGGTGGTCCACGGCGACGCCCTGTTTCTCGTTTACACCCGCCGGGGGCTCGACAACGACCACGTGTTCCGCCACCGGGCGCCGCTCGTAATGGCGCAGGTCGACCCGGACCGGCTTTGCGTGATCCGCGACACCGAGCGCGTGCTTGTACCGGAGCGCGGGGCGCGGCTGGGGAATTTCGGCGTGGCCGACGTGAGCGAGAACGAAACCTGGGTGACCGTTACGGAGTGGATGCAGCCGGTGGGGTGCGAGAAATACGGCTCCGACAACACCGTGTACGCCGCCCGCATCCGCTGGCAGGAAAAACAGGCCGGCGCGGCCTGGCCCCGGCACACAATCGACAACACGTCGCGCGGCGCCGACGGCGTCCGTTTGGCCGATGTAAACGGCGACGGCCTGCCCGAGATTGCCACGGGCTGGGAAGAAGGCGGCGTGGTCAAGGTCTACAATCACCCGGGCCCGGCGCGCGTGAAAGAGCCGTGGCCGGGGGTGGTGGTGGGCCGGGTGGCGTGGCCGGAAGATGCCGTGTTTGCCGACGTCGACCACGACGGCGCGCTCGACGTGGTCAGCGCGTGCGAAGGCGACGACCGCACCGTTTACGTGCACTGGGCGCCCAAAAACGGCGAAGACTATTATGACGCCGGAAAATGGAAAACCGAAGCCCTGCCCGCATCTCAAGACCGCACGAAATGGATGTTCATCGCGCCGAAAGAGGATGGCGCGGGTTCGCCGGCCCTGTTCTGCGGTGCGCGAGGCGACGGCGCGGCTGTCGGCGTGTTCCACGCCGGCAAGGATGCCCGCGCGCTCGGCGAGTGGAGTTGGAAGCGGCTCTACGAGGCCGAATGGATCATGTCGATGCGTTGGGTGGATATGGACGGCAACGGGACCGATGACTTGCTTTTCACCGACCGCAAAGGCAAAAACCGCGGGTGCCACTGGTTGACGCCGGACGGGCAGTTGCACACCGCCGGCCTGCGGGATTACGAAGTGATGTTTCTCGACACCGGCGACCTTGACGGCGACGGCCGCATCGACATCGTCTGCGCCACGAAAGGCGGGCCCATCATGCGGCTCGAACGCGATGAGAGCGGCGCCTGGACCGAAACCCCCATCCCCATGCCGGGGAAAACCGGTACCGGCAAAGGCATCGGGTTGGGCGACATGAACGGCGACGGCCGCACCGACATCGTGTTCACGTGCGAACTGGCCAAAAACCTGCGAGGCGTAATGGCATTGATGCAAAAACCGGACGGATCGTTCGCGGAACAGGACACCGGCGGCTTGGAAGGCACGAAATTCGACCGCATCGAGCTCGTCGACCTCGACCGCGACGGCGACCTTGATGTACTCACCTGCGAAGAACGAGACAACCTGGGCGTTATTTGGTACGAGAATCCGCTGAAACCGTGAAGCAAATCCTTGAGAGTAGGCTGACGATTTCGCTCATTGAGAAACAGCCGTGAGTAAAATTTCTGTTTTGGCCATAGTCGGTCCAACGGCTTCGGGCAAATCGGCGCTGGCCGTGCTGGTTGCAGAACGGCTGGCGACGGAGATCGTGTCGGCCGACTCGATGCAGTTTTACCGGGGCATGGAGATCGGCACCGCCGCGCCCACTCCCGACGAACTCGCGCGGGTGCGCCATCATTTCGTCGGATTCTTGAGTCCGAACGAGGAATTTTCCGCCGGCGCGTACGAGGTTGCGGCGCGCGAGGTGGTGGCAAAGCTAAACGCGCGGGGCAAGACGGCGGTTGTCGTCGGCGGTTCGGGCCTTTACGTCAGCGCGCTGATCGACGGCCTTTTTCCGGGGCCGGGGAAGGACGAAGCGCTTAGGACGCGCCTGCACGAAGAAGCCGAGGAGGCGGGCGTGGACGAACTTTACGCCCGGCTTGAAAACGTGGACCCGGCTTATGCCGATACCATCAATCCCAACGATCTGCGGCGTATCGTGCGTGCGCTCGAGGTTTACGAACTGACGGGGCGGCCGTTGTCGGAACTGCACCGCGAGCACCGGGCCAGCGAGCGGCCGCTCCGGGCGGTTCAAGTAGGGCTGGACTGGCCGCGCGAGGAACTGTACGCCCGGATCGACGCCCGGGTGGACGAGATGCTCGAGCGGGGGCTCGTGGCGGAAGTCGAGCGCCTGTTCGCCGAGGGTTATGCGGAGGAAATCGAGCGCCTGCGGTCGCTCGGATACCGGGAAATCGCCGCGTATCTGCGCGGGGAGATTCCGCTTGACGAAGCGGTCGAGCTGATGAAACGCAACACGCGCCGCTACGCCAAACGCCAGCTTACCTGGTTCCGCGCCGACCCGCGGGTGCAGTGGCTGAAGGCTGGGGGCGAAATTTCGCTCGAAGGGCTGGCGGAAGAAACGCTGGCGCGGGTGGAAGATCAAAACCAGTAACCGCAGCGAACGCGGCTTCTGCGGCCTCGAACTGCGCCATCATTTCGCCGGGTTTTGCGTTGGGAAACGCGCGTCAACCTCCTTCTGCCAGGCGTGCAGCATGGCGGCAAGCTCCTCGACCGTGGCCGGCATTTTGTCCGCGAGGTCATTCTTCTCCGAGACATCTTCGGCGAGGTTGTACAGCTCTTTGCGGCCGTCTTCGAAGAACTCGATGAGTTTCCAGTCGCCTTTGCGGATTGCCGCGCCGGGACTCCCGCCCTGGTTTCCGTAGTGCGGGTAGTGCCAATACAACGCGGCGCGCCCGGGTTGCCCGGTTGCGTTCAGCAACGGCGCCAGGCTGAGGCCGTCCACGTGCTGATTCGGGCGCAACGGCAGGCCCGCCATTTCGAGCATGGTCGGGTAGAAATCCGTGCTGATCACGGGGCAATTGCACTCCGACCCGGCTTGCGTTACGCCCGGCCATTTGATCATCATGGGTTCCCGGATGCCCCCTTCATACAGCCAGCCTTTTCCGGCCCGAAGGGGCAGGTTGCTCGTGGGGTGGCCCTCGGACGTGCTGAGCCCGCCGTTGTCCGACATAAAAATCACGACCGTGTTTTCCGCGAGCCCGAGTTCGTCCAGTTTGTCGAGGACTTTTCCCACCGCCAGATCCATGGCCTCGACCATTCCCCCGTAAACCGGATGTTTTTGCACCAGCCGGAGTTTCCGGTCGCCTTCCTCGCCCCACACCGGCCCCGAAGTCTCTCCGGCTTTGGCCGTATATTTCGCCTCTAGGTCTTCGCGGGCTTGGAGAGGCGTATGCACGGAGTAGAAAGACAGGTACGCCAGGAACGGCCCGTCGCGGTGTTCTTCGATGAAACGCGCCGTCTCCGCGGCAAGGCGGCCGGGCAGGTGCTCTCCCTTGGGACCGTCGTCGAGCTTGGGATTCTTGTAGGGCGAGAAGTAACCGCCCGGCGGGCTTCCCCGGCGGTGCCCGCCCTTGTTGACGTCAAACCCCTGGTCCTCCGGATAAAAGCCTTCCCCGCCCAGATGCCATTTCCCCGCGAAAAACGTCTCATACCCGGCCTCGCGCAGGGCCTCGGCCACGGTGACCTCGCCCAGCGGAAGCTGTTCCTCGTACGGGGCCGGCAAAAGCGGCTTGTCATGCGTCCAATGCGTGGCATCAATGTCCGGTTGCGGCCCGCCGAAGTAATCTGTCGTATTCAGCCGGGCCGGATACTTGCCCGACATGATGCTTGCCCGTGTGGGGCTGCACACGGGGCAGGCGGCGTACGCGTTCGTGAACCGCACGCCTTGACGCGCAAGCCTGTCGCAGTTGGGCGTGTCGTAGAACGTGCTTCCGAAACACCCGAGGTCGCGCCAGCCTAAATCGTCCACGAGGAAAAAGACGAAGTTGGGCCTCTTCTGTGCCGCGGCGAACGCGGTTTTTGGCGCAAAAGCGGCTGCAGCCGCGGCGCCTCCTACCGCCTGCAAGAACTGCCGTCGTGAAAGCATCTGCCCCTCCTTTTAATGCGTTACGGCCTTCGTTACTTAAAGTTCAGCTGGCCGAAAAACTTCGGCGAATGGAAATCGTACCCGGGCTGGATGGCTGACCACGCGCCCCAGTGGGGGTGGGAGTTGGTTTCGGCGCATTTGTAAAAGTTGGCGCGCCACGTCTGCCCGGCGAGGTCACCGATTGGCCCGACGTACGCTTCGAGCAGGCTGAACGGGATGAAATATTCGATGATCCAGGTGGTATCTTCGGCGATTTCCGGATCGACTTTTTCCGGCATCGAGTGATAAATGTCAACCTGCCTGGCGATTTCCCACGGCACGGCGCCGTCTTTGCGCTCCGGCTTGCCTTTGAAGGCGGGATTCTCGTGATACGAAAGCAGCATGGTCCCGCCGCAGTTGATCTCGAAGTTGAAGTATCCGCGTTCCGGTTTCGGCTGGACGAAAAACTCCGCGCAGGCATCCTCCCACACATCGCCGTGGTACTCGGTGGCGATTGAGCGGACGTAGCGGTCGTTCACGCGGAACGTCACGTACAGGCCCTTGTCGTCGTACAGCACGCGGCCGCGCGTTTCAGGGAAGAACCCGGCGGGGGCCTTCAGTTTCCGCACCTGAAATTCGTTCGCGGCCTGCCAGACCTCGCCGTCCCAATCGCCATTGAGCGCGGGCGGCGCCGGCGCCCGTTTGACCGCGTATTCCGGCTTGCCCTTATCCGACCACGGCTGCCATTTGCGCAAAGCCAGCGGCGTTCCCTGGGCGTCGACCGGGTCTGTCACGGTCAGCTTATCGCCGAGCGTGGCGGCCAGATCGGGGAGGTCGTAGTGTTCGAGCGCGCCATGGACGGCGTTCACCAACTGGTTCATCGGCGGCCTGGCGCTGATCACGCCGTCCCACGATTGGATACAGCCGCGCAGTTCCACGCTCTCAAAGAGGTCCGGTTCAAACGCCGCGGCGTGCAGGGCGGCAACGCCGGTGTTGCCTTCTGACACGAGCCGCACTTTCGCGCCATCATCCTTCAGATACCGCGCGCAAACCAGAATGTCTTCGGCCCACATGCCCACATACGACCGGCCAAGCACGTACGCTCGAAAATAATTCACCCAATCGCCGAGCCCCGGGCCTTTGTAGCTCTCGCCGACGGGCGCCGTCTCGCCCACGCCGCGCAGGTCAACCGCAAACACGCGCGCACCGTCCTTCGCCAACTCCTTCCCTCCCTGCTTGCCGTGTTCCGACACAAACAGCACGGTTTCGGACGCCGGTTTATCGGCATTGAACAGAACCGCGGGCAGAACGATCCCCCCTTCGGGTTTTATCACGAACGTTTTCAGATTCCCTGCCGTGCTCGATTCGACTGCCGGCTCGGACAGCTCGGCCAGCCGATGACAAGCGGTCAGCGCGCGCACCACTTTCAGCATGTCCGCCGGAGCGCCCTTTGCCCGGCGCTGTTTGGCCAGCTTGTCGGCGTACTCGCGGTTGATGTCGTAGGTCGACCGCGCCCCGTCGATGAGCATTACCTGCCCGCCTGGCGCGCACCACAGGTCTTTCTCGTCAATCAGCTCGAGTTCCGGCTCGACAATCGGCTCGTCCCGGCCGAGCAGCCACCTTGCCAGCCAACGCACCGCGCCTTCCCGCTGGGTCTTGTTGTAATTGTGCTTGGCCGGGTTTTCGAGCAGGTCGACGCGCTCCGGAAACCCGAGGCGCGTGTAGAAGCGTTTCGCCAGCCGGAACGTTTCCCAGGTGGCGTTGATATCGAAAAAATCCTCCGTCGCCGCGCAAATCAGCACCGGCCGCGGGGCCTTCATCATGATAAAGTCGGGGTGGTCGAGCTGCTGCGTCATCTGGCCGTAGATGTTCTGTTCGGCGTCGCCCGGCGCCTTGCGAAGCTGCACGGCCTGGTAGTGCAGGTAGCAGCTCACCGCCGCGCACTTGATCCGGTCGTCCAAAGCCATCAGGTACGAAGACTGCGTGCCACCGCCGCTGTTGCCCGTGATGCCGATGCGTTCCGGATCGACTTCCGGCCGCGACTGCAGGTAGTCGATGCCGCGCATGCCGTCCCAGATCTCGAAGGTGGCCGTGTTCCGGCCGAGCAGGATCGACGGCCCGCCGACCAGCGTGTGCGCGTTCGTGCCCCAGGAATCGTACGAGCCGTCGGGGTGGATTAGTTGCATCCGCTCGCCCTGGTCGATGGGATCGTACACCAGCGCGGCCATCCCGTTAAGCGCCAGCAGCGCGCCTACGCTCTGATACTCTTCGTGGGCCTTGGCCGGTTTTGCGTGGCCGCACGGCACCAGCACGCCCGGATAAGGCGGGGCGTGGCGCGACGCGTCCGGCAGGAACAGCGCGGCGGACACGTAAAAGCGCGGTTGCGACTCGAACAGGATCTTCTCGACGCGGTAGCCGCCGCGTTCGATCGTGCCGACGAGTTGCGGGTTGAGCGGCGTGCGCTCCGGCAGTCCGCCGATCAGCTCCATGAACAAGTCGTGCATCCGCTGCTGGTATTCGGCGATGGCCTCCGGCGTCGTCCGCTCCTCGTACGCCGCCTTCCAGTCCTCCCAGGCGTCCCAAATCTGCCCCAGCAGATACTCCTTCATCAACTCGTTCGTTGGACAGCCGTCCACCGTCTCCGGCAGCACCCGCAACGCGTCCTGGCCAAGCGCCGAAGAGGCAATCAAAAGCATCGCAACTATCAATATGGCCCGCTGCATGACATGACCTCCCTTTGGTTCTGTTAAAGCATAGAACATACATCGGCTGCATTACATCTTTCATCCGCCAAACCCGATCTTGCACCCGGCACTGCGGGCCTCCACTGACGCGGCAGCAATTCCCGAAATGGCAGCAACAGAAATCCCGATCTTCCACCTGTCATTGCGAGAAGGCATGGAGCGATAGCGGAATGCCGACGAAGCAATCCCGGCGGTAACATTTTAGGCCTCGGGTGAGCCACTTTTACGAGCCAAGCCCCGGCATGTCATTAGCAGGAGCCATTCCGCTAACCGCCTCACCCGGGCTTGGCGTAGATACCGGCGGGATTGCTTTGTCGGCGTTCCGCTATCGCTCCACCGCCTCCTCGCAATGACAGGTTAAGGATTGGGATGGGCGGGGTGTCTTTTTAGGCAATCGCCGTGCTCGGCGGTGGGGCGAAGGATCGTGGTTGCTGTTGCATGCGCTCCAGCGGCGGGCTTCTATAACGTCCCGGCCCAACTCACGGTTGAGATTTGCGAAACATCACTCTTTCGCCGCACAATGCTGGACAAACACGGAGGATAAACCGATGTTCCGCCGCTCGCTGGCCTTATTAGTCATGACGGCTTTGATTTTGCCTGCCGTTTACGCCGCGCCCGAGTGGCTTTCGCGCGACGGGATCGTCATGGCCGGGAGTTGGGAGCCGTTGCCGTTCCGGGTGCGCCGCGACGGGGCAGACGGCTATGAGCCAAACGCGGAACAACGGGCGGCGTACGGCCGCGAGCACAGCCCGGAGATGGTCCGCCAACTGGAAGAGCTCGGCGTCAATTTCGTCATGATGCACTGTTACAAGGGCGGCGGGCTCGAAGCCGAGCGCGAAAGCATGCAGGACGCGGTCCGGTTCTCCAAACTCTGCCACGACGCCGGCCTTCGCGTCGGGGTGTACAACTTCAGCGGGGCGTTTTTGTGGGAGCTGTTTTTCGAGGAGCGCCCGGACGCCCGCGACTGGGTGATCCATACCGCCGACGGCTCGCCCCTCACCTACGGTAGCGCCACGTACCGTTACTACTGGAACCGCAACCACCCGGACGCCCGCGAGTTCTACCACGGCCTCGTCAAGTTTGCCGTGGAGCAAATCCAAACCGATTTGCTCCATTTCGACAATTATTCGCACGGGGCGGGCATGGACGCTGATTCCGTGTCGCGGTTTCGCGCATATCTGCGCGACAACTTCAACCCGGAGCGGCTCGCCGCGGAGGGTATCGAGAACGTCGAGGCCGTGATGCCTGCCATGACGGGCCCGCCCGACAATTTTCTGCGGCGGGCGTGGCTGGATTTTCATGCGCAGAGCCTGGCCGATTCGTACAGGGACCTCGCCGAGTATGGCCGGTCGTTGCGGCCGGACGTGCTGGTTGAGTGCAATCCCGGCGGCGTGGGCAGGCAGGTCAACCCGCTGCTCGATCACGGCCGGCTGCTCCAGGCGGGCGACGCGTTCTGGGACGAGTCGCGCCGGGTCGGTTACGAAGACGGCCGGCTTGCCACTCGCATCCAGACGTACAAGGTCGCCCGCGCCACTAACAACGCGGCGTTCACCTACACCACGTCGCCGCTCGAAATGGCCGAGTCGATGGCGTTCAACCTGAACTGCCTCGGCTGCATCTGCTGGTTCGAATACGGCGAGATCGTGAAGGCGCCCGGCGTCGAGGAGCCGCTCGACCCGGCCACGCGGCCGTTTGTGAAGTTTTTCCACGACCGCCGCCGCCTGTTCCGCAATGCCGAAGTCGTCGCGGACGCCGCCGTTCTGCGCAGCTACCCGTCGCACGCGTTTGCCCCCGAAGCCGGCGCGGCCACGGCCGCCGTCGAACGCGCCCTTATCGAACAGCCGACGGCGTTTCAGATTATCCACGAGCACCAGCTCGGCGAACTGGACAAGTATCCCGTGCTGATCCTGGCCGGCTGCCCCGCGCTGTCTGACGTGCACGCGGCGCAGATCCGCGCGTATGCGGCCAACGGCGGCAAGCTTCTGATTGCCGGCGAAGCCGGCACGCACGACGAATGGATGCGAACGCGCAAAACGCCCGCGTTTTCCGGCTTGCAGGAGCGCGTCACGCGCGTCAAGTCCGGCGGCGATGTTGTTGCCGCGCTTCGCGCCTTGCACTCGCCGACGCTGAGCGTCGCGTGCGAATCCATGCCGGGTATCTGCGCCGAAATTGTGCGGCAAGAAAATCGCTGGCTCGTCCACCTCGTCAACTACCGTTCCGAGCCGGCGAAAAACGTCCGGGTCGAGTTAAACCTTCCCGCCGCCGTCTCGCGCGCACGCCTCGCCAGCCCGGGAAGGCCCGGAGATCTTGAACTCGAACTGCAATCCGCGAAGCCGGCGGCAGTTACCGTGCCCGCGGTGGACGTTTACGAGGTTCTGGTGCTGGAGTAGCCGCAAAGGCTGGGACAATTGGGACAATTGGGACGAGTAAGGTAGAGTTAAAGACGCGTAGCGTGAGTTTGCGAGGCACAGTTCTTGGTTTTCCTCAGAATCGGTGAATTTGTTTTTTATCCGCAGAGCGTGATGCTCCCGCTGGCCGGCCTCTTTTTCCTGGTGGTCGCGTACCGGCGGCTTCACGCGCGGGTAGCCGGTTCGCGTGCGGACGCTTTGATTGGCGTGCTCGCAGCGGCCGCGGCAGCCCTGCTGGGTTCGCGGCTGTGGAACGGCCACGCCGCGGCGGATGCCGTGGTAGGCGGTCAGGCTTCGCTTGCGGCATATTGGGGCGCGTTCGCCGGGATAGTGCTGTGGGCCGTATCGCGCGGAAGAAACGCCGCCGGTGCGGCAAACGCGATCGCGCCGGCCGTGATGGCGGGCGGTGCCGTGGCCCGGCTGGGCTGCGTATTTGCCGGATGTTGCCGGGGAATCCCGCCGCTGTTCGGCCCGTGGCCGTTCTACGACATCGCCGCGCTTCTGATCGCCCTCGGCGTGGGTTTGAAGCTGGAAAAACGGCGCCGCCACGCATCCCTGCAGGCGTTCCTGATCGTCTACGGGCTGTTGCGGTTTGCGCTCGAATTTGCCCGTCCAATGCCGGCGGCTGCGTTCGGCCTTACCGCCGCGCAACTGTTTGCCGCCGTCCAGATTGCCGCCGGACTTGCACTTCTCGCGGCAAATTGCGCACAATCGCCCGCCACAGAGAACGAAAACGCATAAGGAATAATCCAATGTTCCGATACCTCGCACCGCTTGCCGTAGTTCCTTTTTTGGCCTTTGCAGCCGGCGCTTCAAACTGGCCGCAGTTCCGTGGCGAAGGCGCCCGCGGCGTCAGCGATGCCACCGGCCTGCCCGAGAAGTGGTCGGCGACGGAAAACGTGGCCTGGAAAACCGAGATCCCCGGCCGCGGCTGGTCATCGCCGGTTGTGTGGGACGGCCGCATCTTCCTGACCACCGTGATCAATTTTGGCGAAACCGAAGCCGCAAAGAAGGGCCTGTACCTCGGCGGCGAGCGGCCGGACGCGCCCGAGTCGGTGCACCAGTACTTCGTGTACTGCCTCGATTTGGAGTCGGGCGGCGTGGTGTGGAAAAAGATGATGCACGAGGGAAAGCCCGCGACACCGCGGCATCTCAAAAACAGCTACGCCTCCGCGACGCCCGTCACCGACGGCGAACGTGTCTACGCCTACTTCGGCAATCTCGGGATCTGGTGCCTCGATTTCGACGGCAACGAGGTCTGGAACAAGCCAATCGAACCGCGCGAGATCAGGGCCGCCTGGGGGACCGGCGCCTCGCCCGCACTCCATGAAAACCGCCTCTACATCGTCAACGACAACAACGAGACCTCGTACATGGTGGCGCTCGACAAACGGACCGGCGACGAGGTCTGGCGCGTGCCCCGCGACGAGAAAAGCAACTGGTCGACGCCGTTCGTGTGGCGAAACGAGTTGAGAACCGAGATCGTCACGGCGGGCTCCAAGGCGGTGCGCTCGTACGATCTCGAAGGCCGGCCGCTGTGGTCGCTGTCCGGCATGTCGTCGATCACCATCGCCACGCCCTACGCCACCGACGGGCTGCTCTATGTGTCGTCGGGCTATGTGGGCAGCCGGTTGAAGCCGGTGTACGCGATCCGGCCCGGCGCCAAGGGCGACATCTCGCTCGAGGACGGCCAGACCGCCAACGAGTGGATCGCGTGGTCCGACTCGAAAGGCGCCCCGTACAATCCATCCACGCTGGTTTACAACGGCCGGCTGTTCGTCCTGTACGACATGGGCTTCTTCGCCTGTTACGATGCGGCGGACGGCACGCCAATCGTCAAGCGCGAACGCATCCCCGACGTCCGCCCATTCACGGCTTCGCCATGGGCGTACCAGGGCAAGGTGTTTTGCCTCAGTGAAGACGGCGTCACGTGCGTGTACAACGCGGACGATCCGGTGGAACTGCTCTACACCAACAAGCTCGCCGGCGATGAAATGGCCATGGCCACGCCGGCTATTGCCGACGGCCGCCTGATCATCCGCACCGAGGGCCGCGTGTATTGCATTGGAAAGTGAGCCGTCGCTCTGCGTGCATGCCGGCGGCGCCGGTTCTTCTGGAATCGCTGAGGCGGTGCGGGCTCGCGATAAACAGGTGTAGAGCGTTGAACTCCCGTCTGTCTCCGTGATACTGTTCAGGCTGGAACTTTCAGGTGTTTTTCGGGGCGATTACCACGGAGGATCTGTCGTAAATGCAACCCTCTGATATGTTCAATTTGTCGGGAAAAGTGGCGGTGGTTACGGCGGGCGGCGGCGTGTTGTGCGGGGCGATTGCGAAGGCGTACGGCGCGGCCGGCGCGAAAGTCGCGGTGGCCGATCTGCGCGCGCCCGAAGCCCAGGCCGTCGCCGACGCCATCAACGCCGCGGGCGGCGAGGCCAAAAGCTACGAGGTCGACATGTTCAAACCCGAGACGGTCAAGGCATGTTGCGACGCCGTCTACAACGACTTCGGCCGCGTTGATATACTGGTAAACGGCGTGGGCGGGAATATGAAAGGCGCCACGACTTCCGCCGAGCAGAGCTTTTTCGCCATTCCGCCCGACGCCATTCAAAAAGTGGTGAACCTCAACCTGGTGGCGGGGGCGATCGTGCCTTGCCAGGTTTTTCTGGAAAGAATGAAAGACAACCCCGGCGGCGGTTCGGTGATCAACGTCAGCTCGATGAACGCGTTCCGGCCGCTGACCCGCATACCCGGTTACAGCGCCGCGAAAGCCGCCGTGAGCAACTTTACCCAGTGGCTCGCCGTTCACCTCGCCCAGGAATACAACCCGAAGCTGCGCGTCAACGCCATCGCGCCGGGGTTTTTCCTCACCGACCAGAACCGCTTCCTTGTTACGGACGAAAAAACCGGCGATTGGACGCCGCGCGGCCAGACGATCATTAACCACACGCCGATGGGCGAGTTCGGAAATCCCGAAGACCTGTGCGGTGTGGCAGTGTGGCTGGCGTCGGACGCGTCGCGTTTTGTGACGGGCATCGTGGTGCCGATCGACGGCGGTTTTTCCGCGTTCTCCGGCGTGTAAGAAGAGTTTGACCGACGTTAAGACGGAAAGGAAATAGCAATGACTGACCCGGTTGCGAATTTAAAAGCGCATAAACCCGAGCACGAGTATTTCATCGCCATCGACAGCGACGGGTGCGCGTTCGATACGATGGAGATCAAGCATAAAGAGTGTTTCATTCCGAACATCATCCGATTCTGGAACCTTCAGTCGGTGTCGAAATACGCCCGGACCGCCGCGGAGTTCGTCAATCTCTATTCCAAATGGCGCGGGATTAACCGTTTTCCCGCGTTGCTGATGGTGTTCGACCTGCTCGACGAATGGGACAAGGTTCAAAAACGCGGGTTTGCATCGCCCGACGTCCCCAATCTGCGAAACTGGGTCGAAACCGAGTCGAAGCTCGGCAACCCCGCCCTCGAGGCCTATTGCCGGGAGCACGACGAGCCCGATATGAACAACGCGCTCGCCTGGAGCAAAGCCGTCAACGAAACCGTCGGCATGATCGTGAACAAGGGCCTGCCGCCGTTCCCCAACGTGCGCGAGTGCCTCGAAAAAGCCAAGGCGAAGGCCGATATGCTCGTTTGCTCGCAAACGCCCACCGAAGCGCTCACCCGCGAGTGGGAAGAGCAGGGCCTGGCGCAGTACGTGTTCGCGATCGCCGGCCAGGAAATGGGCAAGAAGGCCGAGCACATCGAATACACCTCCAAGGACCGCTACGACAAGCAAAAGATGCTCATGATAGGCGACGCCAACGGCGACCTGAAAGCGGCCCGCGCCAACGGCGCGATGTTTTTCCCCATCATGCCGGGCAACGAGGACGCCTCGTGGCGGCGGCTGTACGAGGAAGGGCTCGACCGCTTCTTTGCCGGTACATACGCCGGCGCGTACGAAGACGAGCTGATTGCCGAATTCCAGGCCTGCCTGCCGGAAACGCCACCATGGAAAGCGTGATCGGCAGCGGTCTTATGCGTCCTATCCCCAAAGATGAAAATCCTAGCTGACGAAAACATCCCGTTCGTGCGGGACGCGTTCTCCGAGTTGGGCGACGTCCACGCCATGCCCGGCCGCGAGATGACGCGTGCCGCCGTCGCCGACGCGGATATCCTGCTGGTGCGCTCGATCACGCGCGTGGGCCGGGACCTCCTCGAAGGTTCGCGTGTTCAGTTCGTCGCCACGGCCACCATCGGCGAAGACCACATCGACAAGGAATGGCTCGCCTCGCACGGGATCGGGTTTGCCAGCGCGCCGGGATCGAACGCCGGGAGCGTAATGCAGTATGTAACGGCGGCCCTGCTGGCTTTGGCGGGCCGGTTCGAGTTCGACCTGCGCGGCATGACGCTCGGGATCATCGGCGTCGGCAACGTCGGCTCGCGCGTCTACAACGCGGCGCGCGCGCTGGGCATGGAAACCCTCGTAAACGACCCGCCGCTTCAGCGAAAACAGCAGGCGGAGGGCCAGGCCGCATACGACTTCCGGCCGTTGGACGACATCCTGGCGTGCAACATCGTCACGCTGCACGTCCCGCTCACACGGGAAGGCGCCGACCGCACCTGGCATCTGGCCGACGGCGCGTTCCTCAGCCGCATGCGGCCCGGTTCGATCCTGGTTAACACGTCGCGCGGCCCCGTCGTTCACGGCGAACACCTGCGCGGCGCCCTGGATTCGGGCCAACTGAAAGCGAGCGCGCTCGACGTCTGGGAAAACGAGCCGTCGATCGACCTCGGCCTGGTGCAGCGCGTGGCCATCGCCACACCGCATATCGCCGGCTACTCATTCGACGGCAAGGTCAACGGGACGCGCATGATTTACGAGGCCGCGTGCCGCCACTTCGGCCGAGAGCCCGCCTGGGAGCCCGGCCCGCTGTTGCCGCCGCCCGAACACCCCCGCATCGAAGTCGACGGCCGCGAACCCGGCGCCCTCGCTTCAACCGTGCGCACGGTTTATGACATAATGCGGGACGACGCGGCGATGCGTGGCATGACCGCCGTGCCCGCGGCCGAACGTGGGCGGTTTTTCGACCGGCTGCGCAAGGAATATCCCAGGCGCCGCGAGTTTTTCAACACAACCGCCGCCGTCCGGCCGCACAACGACGAGTTGCAGCAGCGGCTGGCCGGGCTCGGCTTTCAAATCGAGGTTTAAAACGTGGCTGTACTGAGCAAAATAGCGCAAGACGGATTCCTGACCGACGACGACCTCCGCGGGTTTGTCGAACAGGCGTTCGCAAACGAAGATATCGACGGGAAGCGCATGTTGTGCATCATCCCCGATACCACCCGCAGCATGCCCATGCCCGCAATGTTCCGCGCCATCTGCAAGGTGGCCGGGCCGCGCGCAAAGAAGCTCGACTACCTCGTGGCGCTCGGCACGCACCCGGCGATGAGCGACGACGCGCTGAACCGGCATGTCGGCATCACGCCTGAAGAGCGCGCAGGCAAGTACGGCGCGTTCGGCATTTTCAACCACGAGTGGCAAAACAAGGATGCCCTGACGCTCGTCGGCACGATACCCGAAGACGAGATCGAGGCGCTGTCGCGCGGCAAGATGCGGCAGAACGCCGAGGTCGCGGTGAACCGCCGCGTGCTGGATTACGACCTGCTGTGCGTGGTCGGCCCGGTGTTTCCCCACGAGGTTGTGGGATTCAGCGGCGGCAACAAGTATTTCTTCCCGGGAATCGCCGGCGAAGAAATTCTGAACCTGTTCCACTGGCTCGGGGCGTTGATTACGAACCCCGTCATCAACGGCAGCAAAGACACGCCCGTGCGCGACGTTATCAACCGCGCCGCGTCGCTCATCCCGGGCGAGCGCCGCGCGTTCTGCCTCAACGTCACCGGCAAACAAACCAAGGGCATCTTCTACGGTTCGTGCGAGGACGCCTGGAGCGAGGCCGCCGACCTCTCGAAGCAAACGCACATCGTGTACAAACCGCGCCCGTTCAAGAGCGTGCTGGCCGTCGCGCCCGCGATGTACGACGACCTCTGGGTGGCCGGGAAGTGCATGTACAAGCTCGAGCCCGTCGTGGCCGACGGCGGCGAGCTGATCATCCTGGCGCCGCACGTCAACGAAATCAGCTACACCCACGGCCATCTCATCCGCGAAATCGGATACCACACCCGCGACTATTTCTTGTGCCAGATGGAGAAGTTCGCCCACATCCCCGGCGGCATCCTGGCTCATTCGACGCACGTCCGCGGCATCGGAACCTGCATCGACGGCGACGAGCAGTGCCGCGTCAAGGTCACGCTCGCCACCGGCATCGCCCAAGACGTGTGCGAGGCCATCAACCTGGGTTACCGCAATCCCGCGGCGGTCGACCCCGAGCAGTGGCGGGGGCGCGAGGACGAGGGCCTTCTACTCGTTCCCAACGCGGGCGAGATCCTCTACAAATTGGAGGCCGACCGGCATGCGTAACCTATGCGGCATCCTGGCATTTTTGCTGCTATCCGGCTGCGGCGGCGTGGGCCGCGAACACAAGGCGCCGGCCGAAGCCGTCGACCTGAACAACCAGGCCTACCACGCTTTCCTGAACGGCGATCACAACCGCGCGCTCCTGCTCGTAAACGACGCCATCAAGGTCGATCCGCAGTTTGCCGAGGCCTACTCGAACAAGGCCGCCATTCTTGAGAAACAGGGCAAACGCGAAAAAGCCGCCCAAGCGCTGCAAACGCTGGTACAACTGCGCCCGGTCTACGCGGAGGCGTACATCCCCCTAGGCGTGCTGCTGGAAAAACTCGGGCGGAAGGAAGAAGCCAACAACTGCTACACGCGCGCGTTCAGTTTGTATTCGGACCGCGCGGAGCGCGCCACCGGCGAGGAAAAACCCGGAATCGAGGTTAACCTCGCCATCGCGCAGTATCTGCTGGGCGATGCGCCCGCCGCTGCCGAAACGCTAAAACGCGTGCTCGCGGAAAATCCGGATTTCGACCGGGCCAACGAAGTCAAAAACAGGATCCAAAGCGGCCGCCGCGATTACTTCCTCGGTGGCATGTAAATCGCTCAATCTCTCGGGCGTGGAAGCAGCTTTCTACCGCTTCCCGATCGTTTGGAAATAAGGGAGGAGTCTTAAATGGGCCGAAACGTTATTGTCGCTCAATCCGGCGGGCCGAGCCCCGTTATCAACAGTTCTTTGCGAGGCGTCGTCGAAACCTGCCGCATGTTTCCCGACAAGTTTGGGACGGTCTACGCCGGCTGGCACGGTATCGAAGGCGTGTTGAAAGAAGAGCTGCTCGACCTCAGCGCGCAGGACGAAGACGAGGTGGCCCTGCTGCGGTACACGCCGGCGGCGGGCTCGATCGGCACGTGCCGTTATAAGCTGAAAGAGGGGCAGGACGAGGATTTCCAGCGCGTCATCGACGTCATGAAGGCCCACGACATCGGCTATTTTTTCTACAACGGCGGCAACGATTCGATGGACACCGCCAACAAGGTCAGCAAGCTCGCGCACGAAGAAGGCCTCGACCTCATCGCCGTCGGCGTGCCTAAAACCATCGACAACGACGTCGGCGACAGCGAGTTCAAGCTTATCGACCACACGCCCGGCTACGGCAGCGTGGCCCGGTACTGGATGGGCATCGTCCAGAACGCCAACGAGGAAAACGCCGGCTCATCGCCTGCCGATCCCGTCCTCGTATTACAGGCGATGGGGCGCAAGATCGGTTTTATCCCGGCGGCGGCCCGGCTCGCGGATCCGAAACGCGAAATGCCGCTCCAGATCTACATGGCCGAGGCCGGCGTCACGGCCGAAGAAATGTGCGACCGCGTCAGCGACCAACTTAAACAGGACGGCCGGTGCATTGTCGTCGTCAGCGAGGGGTTCGACCTCGGCGATCTTGGGTTCACCAAAGACAGTTTCGGCCACGCCCAGTACAGCGCCTCGAAAACGACCGTCGCCCAGCAGGTCGTCAACATGCTTAACGACCGCGGCCTGCCCGTGCCCGGCGCCGCCCGCGGCCAGGTTTCCGGCACCGATCAGCGCGACACCTGCCTCTATGCGTCTGTCGTCGACCTCGACGAGGCCTACAAGGTCGGCCAGAAAGCCGTCGCCATCGCGGCCGATGGCGAAACCGGCTTCATGGCCACGATCCTGCGCAAGCCGGGCATCATTTACAGCATCGAGTATGACAAGGTGCCGCTCGAAGACGTGGCCAACAGCGAACGCTCGTTCCCCAAAACCTGGCTGGCGGAAAACAAGATCGACGTTACCGACGAGTTCGTGGCCTACGCGAAACCGCTGATCGGCGAGGATTGGGCCAGCGTTCCCGTGGTGAACGGTCGGCAGCGGTTCGCCCGGTTCAAGCCGGTCTTTGCCGAAAAGAAACTGCCCGCGTACGAGTTGCAGGCACACCGGAAAAAATAGACACTGAATCAAAATCGAAATACTGAAATCGACAGCAACCGCTTAAGGAGAATTGGCACAATGGCAAAAATGGATATCGGCCTGATTGGCCTGGCCGTGATGGGCGAGAACCTCGTCCTTAACATGGAAAGCAAGGGGTTCGGCGTGGCGGTGTTCAACCGCACCGTCTCGAAGGTCGACAACTTCGTCAACGGCCGCGGCGCGGACAAGAACATCTGCGGATGCCACAGCATCGAAGAGCTCGTCGAAAACCTCAAGACGCCCCGTAAGATCATGCTCATGGTCAAGGCGGGCGATGCCGTCGACAAGTTTATCGACATGATCATCCCCCACCTCGAGCCCGGCGACATCATCATCGACGGCGGAAACAGCCATTTCCCCGACACCATCCGCCGCACCGAGTATGTCGAGAGCAAAGGTTTCCGCTACATCGGCACCGGCGTGTCGGGCGGCGAAGAAGGCGCGCTCACCGGCCCCTCGATCATGCCGGGCGGCTCGCCCTCGGCGTGGGAGCACGTCAAACCCATCTTACAGGCCATCGCCGCGAAAACCGAAGACGGCACGCCCTGCTGCGACTGGGTCGGCGAAGGCGGCGCCGGCCATTTCGTGAAGATGGTGCACAATGGCATCGAATACGGCGACATGCAGATGATCTGCGAAACCTACCAGATGATGAAAGACGGCCTCGGCATGTCCAACGACGAGATGCACGAGGTATTCGCCGAGTGGAACCAGGGCGAACTCGATTCGTATCTTGTCGAAATTACCCGCGATATCCTCGGATACAAGGACGAGGAAGGCAACTACGTCGTCGACCTCATCCTGGACACGGCCGGCCAGAAGGGCACCGGAAAATGGACCGCTATCGCGGCTCTCGACCAGGGCCAGCCGCTCACGCTGATCGGCGAGGCCGTGTTCGCGCGGTGCCTGTCCGCGCTTAAGGACGAGCGGGTGGCGGCTTCGAAGAAAATCAAGGGCGACACCGGCCGGCCCCAAATCGATAAGAAAGCCTTCATCGACGATTTGCGCAAGGCCTTATACGCCTCAAAGATCGTCAGCTACGCCCAGGGCTACCAGCTCATGAGGTCCGCGGCGGGCGACTATGGCTGGAACCTCAACTACGGCGGCATCGCGCTGATGTGGCGCGGTGGCTGCATCATCCGGTCGGTGTTCCTCGGCAAGATCAAGGAGGCGTTCGATCGCGACCCCGGGCTCGTCAACCTACTGCTCGACCCGTTCTTCGCCGACGCCGTCAGCAGCGGCCAGGCCGCCTGGCGCCGCGTAATCACCGCCGCCGTCCAGATGGGCGTGCCCATGCCCGCCATGAGTTCCGCGCTGGCCTATTTCGACGGCTACCGCACGGAACGGCTGCCCGCAAACCTGCTACAAGCCCAGCGCGACTACTTCGGCGCGCACACCTATGAGCGGGTGGATAAACCGCGCGGCGAGTTCTTCCACACCAACTGGACGGGCCGCGGCGGGACTACCTCCGCGTCGACATACGTGGTGTAGTTCTGAGTTCTCGGTTTTCAGTTCTCAGTTGATTTTGGGGCCGGGCCGGTCGAGCCCGGCCCTTCGCGATCAAGGAAAGGACCATGATTCGGGTAACCCGCAACATCGCCATTGACGAGTCGGAAATCGAGGAAACGTTCATCCGCGCTTCCGGCCCCGGTGGGCAAAACGTCAACAAGGTTTCCTCCGCGGTTCAGCTCCGGTTTGACGTGCGCAACAGCCCGAACCTGCCTGATCATGTCCGCGATCGCCTGCAGAAAATCGCTGGCAAGCGCGTCACCGATGAGGGCGTCCTCGTCATCGATGCCCGCCGTTACCGCACCCAGGAGCGTAACCGCCAGGACGCGCTCGACCGCCTCGTCGGCTGGATCCGCAAAGCCACGGAAGTCCAGCCAAGACGCCGTCCCACAAAACCCACGAAAGCCGCTAAAAAAAGACGCCTCCAGGACAAACGCCGCCGCTCGGAAATCAAACGCGCCCGCCAAAAACCAAATCTCGAAGATTAATACCTGGATGTTTCACAACCCTCGCCATGCCCGCGTGCGTTTTCTCGCCTCCCCGTGCTAAACTGTTAGCATAGCATTCGACGGGGGCACCGCCCATGACCGGAAACCGCAGTTCCAGCCATACCGGCTCCGCCACTCGTATTGTGCTTCTCGTCACGGCGGCAGCCGCCGTGCTGCTGTTACTTTTGCCGTTGTTTTCGCCTTCAGCGCCTTCCACCCGGAACGCCCCAACCGTTCGGAAACGGGCGCCGCAAAAACCTCCGCTCCCGCCCCCCACGCCTCAACCCACCGCCGAAGAAAAGCGCAAAAAGCTGTTTAGCCAACACGCCGACCCCGCGGGCAACACCCATATCGCCTGCCTGCACGACGCCGGCCAGACTTACGAGTTTTACGCCCCGCCGGGCGCGCCGCTCCAACAAACGCCGATTCTCTACGCCTTCCACCCGGGCGGCAATGGCCGCGCCATGATCCAACAATTTGCGCCCGCGGCATCGCGGCTCGGTTGGGTGATCGCCGCCTCCAACAACTCCAGAAACGGCCCGTGGAAAGACATTTTCAAAGCCCAGGACGCCGTGTTGCGCGATACCGAGGCCCGCCTCGACCTCCACCCAGCCCGCCGGTTCGCCGCCGGTTTTTCCGGCGGCGCGCGCTCTTCGCTCGCGCTGGCGTTCCGCTATCCCGGCAAGATCTCCGGCGTCCTCGCGATGGGCGCTGGCTGGCCCGTGAACACCAATCTCAAACCCGGCCCAAACCCCCTCGACGTCTCGATTCTGATCGGAAACGCCGACTCGAACATCAACTACGACATCCCCCGCACGGAAAAGAAGCTCCGAGCCGCCCGCGTCAACCAGATCACCACCGTCTACCCCGGCGGCCACGTCCAGCCCCCGCAGCAAATGATCGAAGCCAGTTGCGATTGGCTCAACAACTGCGCCCTCGGGCGGCCAGCGCCGCATAGGTAGCCCCGTTAAAAGCCAGCAGCATTTTGGCGCCCCCATCGCGCTCCCCCCCGGCGGTCTCCCTTCCAGCCCACAGCCCTTCCCCTACCCTCACCCAGAATGCTACCCTCAGTCCCAAACCCAAGGAGGCGCCACGCGATGATCATCCTTGCCGGCGGCCAAACCGGCGTTGACCGCGCCGCGCACCGCGCCGCTATCGAAGCCCGGACCCTCTGCGCCGGCTGGTGTCCGCCCGGCCGGGAGGCCGAAGACGGCGCCATCCCGCCCGAATTTCCTCTTCAATCCACGCCCGACGGCCGCAGCGGGTTCGCACCCGATATTCCCCGAAGCCAGCGCACCCACTGGAACGTTCGCGACGCCGACGCCCTCCTCGTCCTCAATTCCAGAAACCATGATCCCGGCCCCGGAACCAACTTCGCCATCGAAACCGCCCGGAAACTCAACCGCCCCGTCCTCATCGTCGATCCCCACGACGCCGCCAACATCCACTTCATCCGGAAATGGCTAGCCCAAAACAACGTCCGAATCCTCAACATCGCCGGCCCTGCCGAAAGCACCCAGCCCGAAATCGAAGCCACCGCCCTCGCATTCCTCCGCCAACTCTTCGCGGGGCTGGTGGAATAGGAAAGCATCCCCGTATTCCGTGCAATGTTCGCCTCTCCTTGCTTGTTAAAAAATGGCAGGAGGTGAACCATGAAATCCGCTAACGCCAAAGCCGTCATCGTTCTGCTTCTCACATCCACGTTTGCCGCCCACGCCGTCCCGCCCGCCTACGTCGGCCCGCTCGGCAACCCCGAAGAACCCGCCATGCGGCCCTACAAATGGCTGTTCCGCGGCGTACTGGCGCTACTTGCACATCCCGTAATCGCGTTTAAGGAAGGCAACATGAAGACGCCCGTCCTCGGTTCGGTCGAAGTTGTCCGCGGATTGCGCCGCGGCGCCATCGAGCTCGACGAAAGCATCTTCCGCGGCCTCGTTTTCACCCCGCCGCCACCGCCCGGCTCATGGAAAGAAATGGGCTACGTCAACACCTTCCTCGAACGTGACCCGTTCCTCGCCTACCTCGCCGATTTCCTCGCCGGCGGCTACCCCTACGGCCTGAAAGTCCACGGCCCGCTCGGGCTCGACTTCATCGGCAACGTCACCGGCGCCGCCAAAGCCGGCCAGGAAGCCGTCGAACTTTCCGCCGTCATTTTTGCCGGCCAGCAAGTGGTGGACCTGGCGCCCATGTATGGTAGAGTGGAGCGCGAACTGATCGAGGCGCGCGCCAAAGAAATCCGGTTCAACCGGCGCGTCAACCGCACGCTGCGCGAGCCGCTCGAAACCGACCGCCAGCGCGCCCAGCGCATGTACATCGGCGAGCGCGCCACGATCAACCGGAAAAACGAGCTGAGAGGCAACGTGTTCAGGGCCGTCAGGTAGAACCGCCCGCACGATGAAAGGAGACGGGAACCAGCCGTGGGGAAATTGGGAACAGCGCGTTTCGTGTTGCTGCTTGCGGTGCTGGCCCTGTTCGCCGCCTTCTTCGAGTTGGGCCGCGGCGACGTTGTCGAGGACAACGAAGGCCAGCGCGCCGCACCACCCGCCGAAATGATCCGCTCCGGCAACTACGTCATCCCCACCATCAACGGCAAAGATTACCTGAGCAAACCGCCCCTGCTGTATTGGGCCATCGCCGGCGTGTACAAACTCACCGGCAACATCTCGCCGCTCACCGCCCGAATCCCCACCGCGCTCGCCTACGTCGCGCTCGTGTTCGCCGTCTATCTGGCCGGCCGCCGCGCGCTCGGTGAACATGCCGCCCGATGGGGCGCGCTCGCCGTCCTCGCCTCGCCCTACGTCATGCAACGCGGCCGTCAGGCCGGCCTCGACATTCCCCTCACCCTCGCCACGCTGCTGGCTATACTCGCCGCCCGCGCCGCCGCTGAAAGCGAAAACCGCGCCCGCGCCGCCGCGCTTGTCCTGCTCGGCGGAATCGCGTTTGCCGCCGCCGTCCTGCTGAAAGGCCCCGTGCCGTTCCTGTTCCTCGGCGCCGCCTTCATCGCGCAGCTCGCCCTCTCCAGCGAAAACTTCGGCTCGTGGAACGTCGCCGCCCGCCGCTGGACCGCCCGCGCTTTCCTGCTGGCCGTCGCCGGTTGGCTTATCCCCCTGATCGCGATGGCGATGGGCCGTGGGCCGGGCGTGTTCGCCTTTTTGACGCCCGCCGCGCTGGCGATGCTCGTACTGGCCTGGCTGATCCCCGCCTGGCGCAACGCCGGCCCGGCCAGATGGCGTTGTGCGGCCGTTTTCGCCGCCATTATGCTGGTCGGCCTGGCCGTTTCGGCCCCGTGGGGCGCCGCCGTCCTCGCCCAAAAAGGCCTGCCCTACGTGACCAACCTGCTCCAGGCCGAAAGCCTCGAACGCACGCATACGGCCACCGCCATCAACAGCGGCAGCCCGTTCTACTACCTGTTCGGTATCCTCGCAATGCTACTGCCATGGAGCCTGCTCCTGCCGCTGCATTTCTCCCCAAAATCCTGGAAAGAAGGTCCCGCCTTTTACCGGTTCGCCGTACTCGCCGGTTGGATAAGCGTCGGGATCTTTTCATTCATCGCCGGCAAGGAATACGAGTACATCCTCCCCGCCGTCCCCCTGCTCCTGCTCGCCACCGGCTGGCAAATTGCCCGCCGCCTCGACGGCCAGGCCGAGCCCCCCGTCGAGCGGTGGCAGGAATTTTGGCAGGGCCTCATGCTGCCGCTGCTGTCCCTGGCGGCGTTGGGATTTCTTGTCGCCGTGTTCCTGAAATCGCCCGCCCTGCGGGTTCAGGCCGTCGTCCTGGCGGCGCTCGTGTTCCTGCTGCTAGTATCGGCCTGGCGAAGCTATGATCGGCGCACGCTCGCTTTGCCCGTGATCGCGCTCTGCGCGTCGATGCTCTGGCTGCTCAGCCAGAACTACCGCCTCACCGGCGACCACTCGTTCAGGCCCATCGCCGAAACAACCGGCAAACTTATCCGCGACGGCTACGACGTCGAAGCCGTTAAAATGACCACCGCTTTCGATGTATTCCCCGGATTTGCCTTCCACGCCGGAATTCCCGTGCCCGCGACCACCGACTCCGATCGCGTCAGACAAAAACTGACCGGCAACAAACCCTACTACTGCGTCGTTCGGGAAAAACTACTCAAACAGGCAAACGTCCAGCTCCCGCCAAAGGCAAAACCACTCATGGGCCCCCTCGGCGCAAAAGACCTACTACTAATCGGCAACGCCCCGCTGCCCGAATAAGACCATTCATCCTTCCTACTTCATCCTTCTTGAAAAACCCTCTTGAATCCCCGGCGACTTGCGTGTACGATGATGCGGGGTTGCACTACGCATGGCGCTGGGCTATTGGCTGGTTTCCCTCAGGGGGAACGCGGGCCTCAACGGAATTGCCAGGAGAAGCCGCACTATGAATCAAGCCGCCTCGAAGCGTTTAAGGCTCAGGTTCTTCGCTGAAGACGAGCGCGCCGTTGACGAAGCGCTCGCACTCACCACCAACAGTTCAAAGAGCAACGTAATTCGGGCGGCCCTGGCTTTCTATGAAACCGTGTGGGCAAGCTTGCGCGAAGGGTTCCGCGTCGTGTTCAGCCGCGGCGGCGAACCCGAGTGCCCCGATGTACTCCCGGCAACCCCGCCCGCCAAACCTGCAAACGGCGGCCGCGCCCGAACCGAAACCTCTATCGAGATTCGCATCACCCCCGCGGACCACCAGCGCATACAGGGGCTGATTGCCTGCGAAGCCGCCGACACATCGAGCGAGGCCGTGCGCAGGGCCGTCAGACTCTACGCAGAAGCCGCCAAACGGCGCAAAGACGGGTGGGAAGTCGTGACCCTGTCACCCTCGGGCGACGTGCTCCACGTCCCCGTGCCCGGTATGAGCATCGCTCCGCGCGATCCGGCCGCCCCACGCCGAGTACCGCCGCAGTCCCGACCGCAAGCCACCGGCCCCGCCGCATCTCCACAATCCCTCGAAGATCTGCTGCCGAAGTCCCTCTCGAACATCGTGGCCGAACTTGCCGACAAGGAACAGTGCCCGCCCGACCTGCTGCTCGTCGACATAATCCGCAGCGAAGCGCTCGCCAGGCTGCACAACATTAAACAGGACGAGCTTAAACCCGCCCCCGAAGCCAATGGGCGCCTCCTGCAAGACCTGAGCGCCGTGTTCGACAGTATCGATGGAGAAGTCGAAAACCTGATGCGCCTGTTCGGGGAAAACGTCAAATCGGACGGACAGCAGGAACTGAGCGATTTGCTTTTCGCCGCAGGCCTCGTCGACGACGGTAGCGCAGCCGCCGTCGGTGAAGAAACCGCCGCAAATTATGCCCCCGAAAACGCCGTCTCGGACGAGTCACGCCTGATCGCACGCGCAAAAGACCTCAACGAACGCCTCGCCGCCCTCGCCTCCATCGCCGCGATGACGCCAAGAAAAAACAAGAAGCGCACCAGAAAAAACGAAGCCGCCGCACTCCAGGCCCGCGACCCCGGCAACGAAACCGCTATCTAGTTCTTCTTCTCTTGTCCTTTACGTCGTTTACGTCCTTTTTGCCCTTTGCCGCCGGCTAACCCTGGGCCGCCTTCTCGTTCCGCGGCTCGAACGCCAGCATCAAAATCTCCTCAACGATAGCCTCCGCCGCACCCGGTTTCGCCAATGTTGCCGCTGCTTTGGCCATCTCTTCCAGCCGCGCCTCGTCCCCCAGCAATTCGCGCATCAGCCCCGCAAGCCGCTCGCCGTCGCACTCCCCGTCGGCCAACGTTACCGCCGCGCCGGCCTCGGAAAATGCCTCGGCGTTCTTGTCCTGGTGCTTGTCCGTGGCGAACGGATACGGCACGAGGATCGACGGCTTGCCCATCACGGCGATTTCGGCCGTGCTCGAAGCCCCGGCCCGGCTCACGATCAAATCTGCCGCGGCCGCCGCAGCCGGCATGTCGTCGATAAAAGGAAAAACATCCGCCCGCGCCGCCGCGGTTTCCGCCGCCGCCCGCGCGCGCGCCGCATCCGAGTTGCCCGTCATCCAGATGAACTGCGCCTCGCCTTTCCCGAACTTCGGCAACGCCCCCAGCATTGCCTCGTTGATCGACCGCGCCCCCTGGCTGCCCCCGCTCACCAGCACCGTCGGCGTCTCCAAATCAAGGTCCAACGACTCCCGCGCCGCCGTCTTCTCCGGCGGATCGACGAAGCCCGCCCGAACCGGGTTGCCCACCACCAGCGCCTTGTCGCGCGCGTAATCGCCCAGCGTGTCCGGGTAGCTCAGCAGCACGCGGTCCGCCCGTGGCGCGAGCATCCTGTTGGCCATGCCCAGGCGCTTGTTCTGCTCGTGTAATACCGTCGGCACCCCCAGCCGCTGTGCTGCGTAACACAACGGCAGCGACACATACCCCCCCACTCCCACCACCACCTGCGGCTTAAACCGCCTGATATAGACCACGCTCCGGCCGATACCCAACAACAGCTTCGCCGCCACCAGGCCCCGCCGCAAGCTCCTGTCCCGCGGCCAACCCTCAACCGGCACGCTCCGAAACGGCGTGCCCGTCCGTTCCGCGACACGCTGCTCGATACCGCCCCGCCGGCCCACCCACTGAACAAGCAGAAACGGGTCACGTTTTTGAAGCTCTTCGATTATGGCAACGGCCGGCGAAGTATGCCCGCCCGTCCCGCCGCCCGTGATCATGATTCGCATGCAACACTCCCATTAAGCCCCAATTATACGCCCCAAAACCGCCCGATAAAACCGGACCCTCCCCACGCCTTTCCTCCCCACGCTTTTCCTTCGCACGCCCTTCCTCCGCACGCTTTTCCTCCCCACGCAGTTACTTCGCACGCAGTTCCTCCGCACGCCCTTCCTCCGACGCCCTTCCTCCGCACGCTTTTCCTCCGCACGCAGTTCCTCCGCACGCAGTTCCTCCGCACGCAGTTCCTCCGCACGCAGTTCCTCCGCACGCTTTTCCTCCCCACGCAGTTACTCCGCACGCTTTCCTCCGCACGCCCTTCCTCCGCACGCTTTTCCTCCGCACGCAGTTACTCCGCACGCCCTCCCTCCGCACGCAGTTCCTCCGCACGCTTTTCCTCCCCACGCAGTTACTTCGCACGCAGTTCCTCCGCACGCCCTACCTCCGACGCCCTTCCTCCGCACGCTTTTCCTCCGCACGCAGTTCCTCCGCACGCAGTTCCTCCGCACGCAGTTCCTCCGCACGCAGTTCCTCCGCACGCTTTTCCTCCCCACGCAGTTACTCCGCACGCTTTCCTCCGCACGCCCTTCCTCCGCACGCTTTTCCTCCGCACGCAGTTACTCCGCACGCCCTCCCTCCGCACGCAGTTCCTCCGCACGCTTTCCCTTCGCACGCTTTCCCTTCGCACGCTTTCCCTTCGCACGCTTTCCCTCCCCACGCAGTTCCTCCGCACGCCCTTCCTCCGCACGCTTTTCCTCCGCACGCCCTTCCTCCGCACGCTTTCCCTCCGCACGCAGTTCCTCCGCACGCTTTCCCTTCGCACGCTTTCCCTTCGCACGCTTTCCCTCCGCACGCTGTTCCTCCCCACGCAGTTCCTCCGCACGCAGTTACTCCGCACGCAGTTACTCCGCACGCCCTTCCTCCGCACGCTTTTCCTCCCCACGCAGTTCCTCCGCACGCTTTTCCTCCGCACGCCCTTCCTCCGCACGCTTTTCCTCCCCACGCAGTTACTCCGCACGCTTTCCCTTCGCACGCTGTTCCTCCCCACGTGTCCTATATGTCCTATTCCGCTTTTAAGTTGCAGCTTACAGCTTGCATCTCAACCCGGCCTGTGATAAATAAGACGAGTAGGTGCCATTTAACGGCAACGCTTGGAGGCGCGGGTGCGCGTCCCTGCAAGGAGACTATATTATGAGCCTCAACCTCGCCCACTTCCTCGACCTTTCCGCTGAAAAATACCCCGAAAAGACAGCGCTCAAGCTCGAAGAGTTCCGCGTCTCGTACACGGAATTGGCATTAGGCGCGCGCCGCGTCGCAAATATGCTTAAGGAACGAGGTATCAAAAAGGGCGACAAGGTCGCGCTCATGATGCCCAACACGCCACACTTTCCCATCATCTACTACGGCATTCTCGCCGCTGGCGCCACCGTCGTGCCGCTCAACTGCATGCTCAAGAGCGCCGAAATCCAGTACCAGCTCGAAGACTCCGATACCGAAATGTTCTTCGCCTGGGAAACCTTCGAGGAAGAGGCCGCAAAGGCATTCGTACAAACCGAAACATGCCACCACTTCGTGCTCGTCGCCCCGCCCGGCGACATGCGCGAGCCCGAAGTCGGCCACAACTTCATGAAACTGTTCCTGACCGCATCCCCCGAGTTCGACCTCGTACAGACCCAGCCCGAAGACACCGCCGTCATCCTCTATACGTCCGGCACAACCGGCACCCCGAAAGGGGCCGAACTCACCCATTTCAACATCTTCTTCAACGCCTTCTACGCCAAAGACTACATTATGAAAGCAAACCCGGACGACGTGGGGTTGGTGGTGCTGCCCCTGTTCCACTCGTTCGGCCAAACCTGCGTGATGAACGTCGGCCTGATGTCCGGCGCAACACTCACCATGCTGCCCGTGTTTAACACCGAAAAAACCATGCAAATCATCATGCAAGACAAGGTCACCTTCATCGCCGCGGTGCCCACCATGTTCTTCTGGATGCTCAACCTCGAAAATTCCGACCAGTACGACCTCTCCACCCTGCGCATGGCCGTCTCAGGCGGATCGGCGCTGCCCGTCGAAGTGTTCGAAAAGTTCAACGAAAAGTACGGCGTCCGCATCCTCGAAGGTTACGGGCTTACCGAAACCAGCCCCGTCGCCGCGTTCAACATGCCCGACAAGCCCTGCAAGCCCGGCTCGATCGGCACCCCCATCTGGGGGTGCGAAATGCGCGTCATGCGCGAAGACGGCTCGTTTGCCGATGTCGACGAGGTCGGCGAAATCGTCATCCGCGGATACAACGTCATGAAAGGCTACTACAAACGGCCCACCGCAACCGAAGGCGCCATCGTCAACGGCTGGTTCCACACCGGCGACGTCGGAAAAATGGATTCCGAAGGCTACTTCTACATCGTCGACCGTAAAAAAGACATGATCATCCGCGGCGGCATGAACATCTATCCGCGCGAAATCGAAGAGGTGCTCTACGGTCACCCCGACGCCGTCGAAGTCTGCGTTATCGGCGTGCCCGACCATGCACGCGGCGAGGAAGTCAGGGCCTATGTGACATTGCGGCAGGGTTCGAAAACAACCGCTGAAGACCTGCGCGAATACTGCACCGAGCGGCTTGCAAGGTATAAAGTACCCAAGGAAGTCGTCGTCATGGATTCATTGCCCAAAGGGCCGACGGGCAAGCTGCTCAAAAGAAAGCTGCGAGACATGGCCGCCGCAGAAGAAAAAACGGACACAACCGACTCGGGCGGCGAAAAAGGCACAAAATCGCCCGCAACCGAAAAGGCTTGACGCAACCTCGCCGGAACTCCAAAACGGTCGGCGGCAAGTATGCAATTACATTCCGCATGTCCTTGTCAGATATTTGATTTTCGCTCGGAGTTGCATTATCGTATCCGGTGGTTTTTTTGACAGTAGTTGAATGTTGGCGCCGGGGAATACTTTTTATGCGCTGGAACAGCGCAACCCATAACAAGGCAACCGCTTGGGGAGATGGCCATGCAAGTTGACAAAGAAAAACAGAAATCGATGGATCTGGCTGAAGAATCGCGTGAAACCGAATGGAAATTACCGAGTTTCATCGCGGAAATGTTCAGGGGGCGCTTCCGCTGGGATCTGGTGCACCCTTTTCCGGCTCAGGATCCTGAAGACAAAAAAATTGGCGACGAATTGATCGCCAAGGCCAAGGACATCCTGGAAAAGAACCTGGATCCGGACGAGGTCGACCGCACCTACGAATACCCCAAGGAAGCACTGAGAGCGCTCGCCGAAGGCGGATTCTTCGGCATGAAAATCTCCAAGGAATATGGCGGCCTCGGGTTGAGCCAAACAAATTACAGCCGCGTCGTCGCGTTTATCGGTACATACTGCCAAAGTACTGCCACGTGGCTTTCCGCCCACCAGAGCATTGGCGTGCCGCAGCCCCTGAAGTTCAGCGGCACCGAAGAACAGCGCAAGAAGTACCTTCCTCGACTCGCCGCGGGCGAGGTTTCAGCTTTCGCACTCACTGAACCCGGAGTCGGTTCAGACCCAGCGCAAATGAAAACCACCGCCGAACCCACCGAAGACGGCAAAGATTACATCATCAATGGCGAAAAACAGTGGGCAACAAACGGACCTGATGCCGACATTATCGTCGTCATGGCAAGAACACCACCCAAGGTCATCAAAGGCAAGGAACGTACCCAGATCACCGCGTTCATTGTCGATCTTAAAGACCCCGAAATGGCCAAGGGATTTGAAGTGACGTCCCGATGCAGGTTCATGGGCCTCCACGGCATTTCCAACGGTATTCTACGTTTCAACAACGTAAAAGTTCCGGCTGAAAACATTATCGGCAAGACCGGCGAAGGCCTCAAAATCGCCCTCATAACGCTAAATACCGGCCGCCTCACCGTCCCCGCATTGTCAAGCGCCGGCGGAAAACAGGCCGTCGTTTACGCACACGACTGGTGCAACGAACGCATCCAGTGGGGCGTGCCCATCGGCAAACACCAGGCCGTCTGCAACATGACATCTCGAATGGTTGCCGAAACGTTCGCCATGGAAAGCATGAACTCGCTTGCCTGCGCAATGGCCGACAAGGGCGGCGTCGATTTCCGGCTCGAGGCCGCCATGGCCAAGTACTTCGCCACGGAATCCGGCTGGCGCGTGCTTGACGATTTCATGCAGGTCCGCGGCGGCCGCGGCTACGAGTCCTACAGGTCCCTGAAAGACCGCGGTGAAAAACCAGTGGTTTGCGAACGCACCATGCGCGACGCACGCGTGTCCCGTATACTCGAAGGCACCAGTGAGATCATGCAGCTCATCATCGCCCGCGAAGCCACCGACATGCACATGAGCCGCGTCATGCCCCTCATGAGCCCGAAGACCCCTCTCGGCGCAAAGATCGGCGGCGCGTTCAAGGTCGGCCTGTTCTACGCCACTTGGTTCCCAACCACGTTCTTGCCCGCGTTCGCCCCCGGCAACGTCAGCCACCTCTCCGCGGCAAACCGCAAGCACCTCGGCTATATCGCCCGCACCTGCAAACGGCTCGCACGCAGGATCTTCTATCCTATGGCCATATACGGACCGAAACTCGAGCGCAAAACCCTCATCCTGGCCCGGTTCGTCGACATCGGCACCGACCTCTACGCCATGACGGCAAGCTTGTCGTTCGCCGAGGCCATGCTTAAAGAAGACCCGAGCAACAAAGCGATCAACGACGTGGCAGACATGTTCTGCCGGATCGCACGCAGGCGAATCGAAACTAACTTCAAGCTCGTGTGGAAACGCAGCCACGACAACCTTATCGACAAGGTCGGCAGACATTTCCTCGAGGGCAAATACAACTGGATGGCTGAAGGAGTCTACTGCGAGAAGGAGGCGCTCAAGGCGGAGCAGGAGGAGGAGCAAAAGACGGCCTGAGGCAGTTGAGGAGAAAAGGGAGGAGCGCGGCCCAATCAACGGGCCGCGTTTCTATTTCAATCTCCACCTGTCGCTGCAAGTCCCCCTCCGCCACCCGCGGCGATTCCCCAGAAAGACACGCAACAGCAATCCCAATCCCCCACCTGTCATTGCGGTAGCCTTGCACCGCCCCCGCGGCGATTCCCAAAAAGACATGCAACGCGATCCCGATCCTCCACCTGTCATTGCGAGATACTGTGTTTAAAAATCAAGTGATCGCCGAAAGGGCCGCCTCCGACGAGCTACACCTATCGGGCCCATTCTCGGCGGCCCTTTCGGCTTGGCTGGCTG